>Ga0209336_10000022_pt1 | contig 76478 bp, 117 predicted proteins | sample LinPmetageLP32_FD_184042 | JGI IMG/M metagenome (GOLD analysis project Ga0209336, IMG submission 184042) | Marine viral communities from the Pacific Ocean - LP-32 (SPAdes) (version 2) | ecosystem: Environmental > Aquatic > Marine > Oceanic | place: Pacific Ocean | collected 2009-08-23
ATTTATAGAGATTGGGAAAAGTATTCAAACAACTTTATGAGAATTAATCCTAATGATGTTGCATACACAGACGAAGTATATGGAATGGCAATTAGACTGCTAGGTTGGAAAGATAAAGTAAGACCACCCAAAAGTTTTAGTTTTGTACATATGAAAAGTAAATGCCAAGGCTTGTTAGACTATACTGTTAGCGACACAGACTGGACTGACTATTTAGATGGACAATATAATGAAGAAGGTATGTGGATTAATAACTATTATCAAACAAAGCCAGTACATTATTGCGTTAAGTCTTGGTGTACAGACGAATTAATTAACACATTAGAAAAGCAGGCAGGAGTATAATGTCCGACGTAGATTTAGATCAATTGATGCGAGACGCCTTTGGCTCTGCTAAACAAGACCAAGAAGAACAAAAGTTTTACTTATGGTATAATGCGTTTGGCAAAATCTTAGGATTTTCTTCTGCTATGCAAGAAGAATTCAAAGATGAGTTGTATGCTTTTATTAGTAAAGAAAAATTTATAGAATTGCAAGATGTTAATCTAAATAATTTTATAGTAGACAAAGATAAAGACCCAGTAGAGCTTGTAGATATTAGTTCCGACGGTGCTAGACAAAACTCTAAACTACATAAAATAGATCCTACATTATGGAACGATGACAGACTTATAACTTTAGTATTCGATAAACAAACAAGAAATCTTAGAATTAAAGTTAAAAATCAATTACCAACAAAAAGAAGAATGTGGATAGTACCAAAAGGAAACTATATGATACCACTAGCCGACATTGAATTATTTGCAGGTATAGACGAAGACTATCACATAAAAGAGTATAAAGATATAACAAGTTGTGAAGTAATAACAGAAGCAGACTTAAATATCTTTGTTGCTTACAAGGAAATATAATATGAAAAAAACTTATCCAATTACAGACTTTGATGTAGTTTATATTAGTTACGACGAACCAAACGCAGAAAAGAATTGGGCAGACTTATTAAGTAAGTGCCCGTGGGCAAAACGTGTGCAAGGCGTTAAAGGATTTGATGCGGCTCATAACAAAGCAGGTGAAATTAGTGAAACACATAGACTAGTTACAGTAGACGGAGACAATACAGTACGAGAAGACTTCTTTAAACAAACTATTGAAATAGATGAAGAAGAACAAAAAGATTATATTTTTAGTTGGTGTGGACACAATGTAATTAATAGTTTAGCATATGGCAACGGTGGACTTAAACTATGGCCCAAACATATTATTGAAAACATGAACAGTCATGAGAATGACGTAAGTGAAAATGGAGCCCACAGTGTTGACTTCTGTTGGATGCATACTTACTTTCAGATGGCTGACACATTTAGTGACGTTGTAGTTAACGCAACTCCTGAACAAGCCTACAGAGCAGGCTTTCGTGAAGGTGTTAAGATGAGTTTAGATAGAGGTGTACTACCTCCACGCAATAAGTTCTTAACACAAAATCATGTTAAAAACTTACAACGTTTAAGTGTATGGTGTAGCATTGGTGCTGATGTTGAAAACGGAGATTGGGCAATACTAGGAGCCAGAGAAGCAGTAACACTTGTAAATTTAGACGAGTGGGAACATAGCAGAATTGCAGACTACGAATTTATGCAACCTTTTGTAAAAGGTAAATTAAAAGAGTATGCAGACCCTGTTACTAGAAAGTTAGCAACAGTAAAGTTTGGCGAAAGATTAACAAACGATTTGCATTTTAGAGTTGCTGATTTAGATGCACAAGGTAGTGTATGGTTTAAAAGTGTTTACCAAAATCCAAAGAGATTTGGTGTAATGATAACAGAGCAAGAAGCAGATAAGAAGAAAAAATAATGGATAAAGATTTAGAAAAAGAATTAGAGATTATAAATTTAAAACTTAAAAATATCGAAACAAATCAAAAATTGTTGTTAGAGAAACTCGGTAAGCATATTGATTTTATTGATGAAACTTATGAAGGTTTGAGGAATCCTATACAAACGGCTAAAAGGTTTTTAGGTAGAAAGTAATGAAACTAATTGCACATAGAGGAAATACAACAGGACCAAATACTGAAAGAGAAAACAATCCTGAGTACTTGATTCATGCAGTTGATAAAGGATACGACTGCGAAGTTGATGTGTGGGTAGTAAATACAATTAACAATATTCAAGAAGTTTGGCTAGGGCATGATGAGCCAACATATCAAGTAACAAAACAATTTATAAGCAATCCGGCTTTTTGGAATCATGCAAAAAATTTAGAAGCATTACATTTTATGGTAGATAACAATATACATTGTTTCTGGCACGAAGGCGATGAACGAACATTAACAAGTAAAGGATACATTTGGACATATCCTTATAAACAAGTGACGAACAAAAGTGTAATTTGTTTGCAAAAAGAGGATGACACTGTCCCTAAGAACTGTTATGGTGTATGCTCGGACTGGGTTAGCAATTATGAAAATTCGTTTTTATCAAAACCTAAATGGAGTTAGATGGGTAGGCTTTGTTCTAGCCATGCTGAGTGCATTTTTATTATCAGGTGGTGACCCAAATGTACAATGGATGGGCTGGGGAATAGCCTGTATTAGTTGTAGTATTTGGTTATATATGGGATATAGAGATCAAGATATTCCTAGAGCATTAATGGAACTTATGTATCTAGTATTAGCAATACGTGGAGTTTGGAACTGGGTAGGATTTTAATATGAAAATAGCAATTTGTTTAAGCGGACAATTAAGACAAAGTTGGCGTAAGTGTTTACCAACTTGGAATAAAATATTTAGTGAACACGAAGTACATTACTTTGGACATACATGGACAACAAGAAGTGCTCCTAACTTTGTTAAAGTAACAAAAGGTATTGATGACATTGAAACTATTGATAGGAATGAGATACAAGAACTTCGTAGAGAACTTAATGGTATGGAATTAATTGTACAAGAACAAATACAATTTAAGGCTGGACTTAATCAAGCACTACATGATGTAAACTATCAAAGTCAGTTCTATGGTGTAATGGTTGCTTCACACTTAAAGAAGAAATACGAAATAGAAAACAATAGTAACTTTGACCTAGTTGTTAGATTACGTTGGGACACTATGTTTGACGAAGATTGGCAAGTGCCTGAACCTAAAAAAGATACGTTACAAGTTATACATTTAGGATTTGAAGAAGGCAATCATAGAAGTAGATGTGGAGATTTATATTGGCAAGGACCTACAGATGTATATGATATTGCTTGTGATTTTTACAGTCATTTTCATAGACATCCTATAGAGTTTTTTGAAATGCCAGAGAAGTTACACTACGGACCAGAACACGTTTTTATGTATTATTTAAAAGAATGTAATTTAAATTTAGAACAAATATTTCCACCAATTAAATTAGTAAGACCAAAAGCAGAACATATGACAGGAGGAGGTGATTATGAAACTCTCTAATAATATTGCAATATGTTTTAGTGGAGAACTTAGAACTTTCAAAGTTGCTATGCCACGTTTAATGGATTACTTTAGAGACACACCTGCAGACATTTATTGTCATACATGGACAACATCAGGTGATAAGTTACATAAACTAAATGACTATAAACTATTAGAAGACATTATTGATAATAGTGTTCATCATTTAGTTAAATTAGATTATCAAACATCTATTAATCATTCAGGCCCATTTGGTAATATGCTTTACAGTATACAAAAAGCAAACTTTATGAAACGTGAATTTGAAGTAAAGAACAATTTTAGATATGACAAAGTTATTAAATGTAGATATGATATGTTAACACCTGATGGAAAAACATTTGGTATTAGAGATATAGAAGACAGAACAATTTACTATAGTATTGGTAATAGAGGATTAGTGCCTAATGACTTTGGTAAGCACGGATTAAGTGATATTATATTTTGGGGAGATAGTCCTAGTATGGATATTGCTTGTGATACATATCGTTATTATAATTGGGAAACTTATCCATTAGCACTAAAACTGCAAGGCGGTTATACTACAGATCCAGGAGATAGTATGTTAAGTCCTGGAACATTAATATACCAACAAGCACAAAAAAGAAATATTAAAATGACGCAAATTGTTCCACAGTTAATGGAAACACTTTGGAGAACTAGTGTAGAAGATTTAGATCCAAGCACACAATTTAACGACATAAAGGCGGCGTATTAATGCACTTAATGGTAACAGGAGATAGTTGGACTTTCGGAAGTGAGATTAAAGATCCTGCTTTACCGGATACAGTAAGTGATTGGGATCCAGAGAATAACGAATATCGTATTCCTAAAATATGGCCCACGATGTTGAAAGATATGATTAAGGCAGATGACCTTACTAACATATCTTATCCAGCCGCAAGTAATGATAGAATTGTAAGAACAACATTAAGTTGGATTACTGAAAACTATATTAAGCCTGGTATAGACTGTGAGAACAATTTGTTTGTCATAGTTGGCTTAACAAGTCCTGAACGTAAGGACTTTTACTATAAGGATCCTGTAGACGAACGCAACGGCGCTGGCTGGACTACTATATGGCCCAATCAAACTAACCATCCGTATATGCAAAGAGGTATGCAACCCTTCTTTGATAACTACAGAATGTACTTATGGAATAAAGAAGAGTATGTTAATCGATATGTACAACAAGTAATTACATTAGAAAATTTCTTTAAAGTGCATAAGATTAACTACTTGTTCTTTCAAGCATTTTATAATGTAGATGAAACACAAATATCACAGTGGCAAGATAAAAACTATGTTAACAGTGAAACAGAAAAGATGACTGTAGGTAATGCTGACCCGCGTTGGAACTTTCATTACAATGGACAAAACGACGGATGGCTATGGGATCAAGTAGACAGTAAAAGATTTTATGGTAAAGAACAAGCACCACATAGTTTCCATAGTTACATTACTAATCAAGACAAAACAGAACATAACACAGAAGTTATTACAGGTATGCACCCAAACAAATATGGACATATGTTATGGGCAAGAGAACTAAACAAATTTATTAGAGAAAATAAACTATGCGAAATTTAATTATAACGTGTGGAGATAGTTTTAGTAACGGCAGTGGATTACCTGACTATGATTGTTTTGAAAAAAGTTTCGGTGGACTAACTGCTGAATATAAAAACGTAGAACAAAAAGTATTAGGTAGATCAGGATGTTGTAACTTTACTATTTGGTTACAAGTTAAACACGCAGTTGAAAGAATGACAGTAGGCAACTACAAACCTTTTGTTCTTATTAGTATGACAAATGCGGCAAGAGTAGTTTGGTTCAAACCTGGACAAGATAAACCAATGGGAACAGAACCTACAATACAACATTTAAATTATGAAGACTATCCACCTTATAACAAATATACACCAGCAGAGCACAGAAGACCTATTCCTATTACAACTGATAATAGTATGCAAAGTGAAACACTACAAAACTTAGATAGTTACTTTGATAGAGATGTTAAGGCTCGTTGGGCACAGTTTGACAGACACGAACCAGAAGCACGTTTAAGAGTATTACAGAATTGGGTAGCAGACTTTTTCTCATTTGATATTAAGAATGAGTATGACACTGGTATATTAACGGCGGCACACTTGCTAATGAAAACAAATAATATACCACACGTTTTTATGGGACACCAGCCAGACTTCGAAAGACTGCTACCTAAAGTAAATTACGCAAATATTGATTGGGGTTATTACAGTAGAGAGTATCCGGATACAAGAAACACAGGACATTGTAATTACGAAGGACATAAACAAGTGTTTGAAATTCTTAAACCAAAAGTAGACGAGCAATGGCATCTTTAGTATATAAAGCAGATTATCCACAACTAGTAGAACCATCAGTTGCCGCGTCAACTTTAAAATGGCATGGCAGTGATAAAGAAGAATTTTACAAAAAGAATAGTAAGTTCTTTTCTAACTGGCGTTGGAAAGATATAAACATTGAATACAAGTTTAACTGGTTAGGATATCGTACAAAGGAAATACCAGAACTGGACAAAGACTTTTTACTAACATTTGGTTGTAGTTTTACAGAAGGAATTGGAATACCTAATTTTATGACATGGCCCAATAAACTTGCAGGCTTATTAAACTTAGATGTTTATAATGCAGGTAAAGGTGGATCTGGTTTAGACATTTGTTATTACAATGCATTACTTTGGAAACAAAATAAATTACCTTTACCAAAACAAGTTGTAATACAATTACCCGAGCCAGAAAGAAAAAGTTGGGGAACATATGTTAACAATGATATTAGTTTAGATGTTAGCAATGGCAAAGAAGATGATTGGTGGAAACATTATATAACTTCCGATGGCGAAATGCATATGAATAATATTGCGTGGTATCTAGGGTTTAATAATGTATGGCAATCGCTAGGCGTACCTGTTTTAAATATTACATGGTCACCTTATAAACATTTAGAAAATTTAGAATTTAAATTGCATTACGCAAACGTAAAAAACGATTCAACTTTACTAGCAAGAGATAATATGCATAGTGGTCCAGAGTGGCATATAAATATTGCTAATAGATGTAAGGAACTATTATGATAAAAACTTTGTATGCTAATGGAGATAGTTGGACATTCGGACAAGAACTTCGAGATGGCACCACTGACGATTTAGATTATAAATTTTATAACTCATGGCCCTGGCACGTTGCTCAAGGTTTGAATATACCTCAAGTAGTTAATGAAGGATTAGGTGGCGGAAGTAACGATAGAATATTTCGTAAAACTATAGACTACATTAGAAATTACAAAGGTAAACCAAGTGAACTACAAGTAATAGTTGCTTGGACAACATATGAAAGAATTGAGATGCCTGTTGGTGTTAAGAGAAAACACGACAATGGCTACACAGAATGGGAAGAAGTTAACAATGAGTATATTAGTATACTGTTAAACAACCCACATTTAAATTTAACAAATGATGAAGACTTAGATAGATTACTGCCAGAATATCATAAGATTCGTACTATGCTGAACAGTAGTAAGGTAAATAGTTATAAGTTCTTTAACTTACAATGGTTGTTAAAACAAGTATGTGATAACTTAAACGTTAACTTATTACAGATATATGCGTTAGACAATCCCGAATTTGTAGTAGGTAGACCCGAAGCAAATCAAGAATGGCTGGATGCAATATCCCCATACCCAGTTAGTTTAACTAGACAACTAATGGAATACGAACACCTTAAACCCGTAAGGGCTCCCGGAAGACACCCTAATGAATTAGGACACAAAGAATTAGCAAAAACTATTGTTGCTCACTTGCAACAGTAAACAATATGGAACTCATAAAATGTATATACTAAAAAAAATTAAACGTTGGTTTGGTGACATAGTTTATCGAATTAAACTTGAACGTGCTTATCGTAAAAAACTAAAAGAGATTAAGAAAAAAGATCCGTACATATACAAGTAGGCAAGTAATGAATATTATAATCGGAATGGCAGGAGCCGGCAGTAGATTTACAGAAGCCGGATACAACACAGTACCTAAACCTTTAGTAAGGGTTGGAGGCACAACAATGATTCAATCAGCAGTAGAGAGTTTGGACATTGATGGAAAATATACCTTTGTTGTACGACAAGATCATATGACCGATTATCCTTGGCTCGAGCATCATTTAAAAAGTTTCGCAGACACTGTTAACATTGTTACACTTGACCATGTTACAGAAGGAGCCGCTTGTAGTTTATTACAAGCAAAAGAATTTATAAACAACGACGAACCATTGATTAGTATCAATAGTGACCAAGTGTTACATTGGGATAGTTCAATGTTCTTAGAAAAATGCAAACTCGAGCCCCACGTGAGTTGGGTAATGACCTACCCGCATAATCATAACAAACATAGTTTTGTTAAGGTTAACGACGAAGGGCAAATAACACAAGCGGCAGAGAAAGTTATGATTAGTAACAAGGCTACTGTTGGCTTATATCATTGGAGTAAAGGAAGTTTGTTTGTTGAAGGTGCAGAACAAATGATTGCAAATAACGATAGACATAATAACGAATTCTATCTAGCACCAATTTATAATTATACAATTAAAAATAATATTGTTAAACCATATGAAGTACACGCAAGAAATTTTAGCCCTGTTGGTACTCCAGAAGATTTATCTAACTATCACAACAAGTGGTGGCGTGGATGATTAAATGCTTGTATGCAAACGGTGACAGTTGGACTGAAGGAGATGAATTAGGTTTACCTTACAGTGACAATACACCAACATACAGACTTAGAAACAGTTGGCCCAAACTACTTGCAGATAAGTTGACTATACCTGCGGTTGTAAACGAAGCAATTAGAGGAAGTAGTGGAAGTAGAATAGCAAGGCGTACAATACGTTTCATGCGTGAGTGGTGCAATAAACGACATGGTGCAGAGTTACTTGTTGTTGTTTGTTGGACTACATTTGAACGTGATGAGTTGCCAGTGGATTGGAACGGAGCAAAGTATATTCCTTACCACAATGTATGTTATAATATTCCTGGACATATACCAGGAGACGATAAAAAGAATTTAGACCCTATGTTAGTTGAAACAATTAATAAGATGCATAAACCTTATACAACAACACTAGGAACAGAAAGTAGAAAACAAATGCAGTTTGAACGTATGTGGAACCTACAACAGATTGCAAAAAGTTTAAACGTAAAATTAATTCAAACGTTTGCACTTGATCAACCAGACAGTGAATGGCTTAAAGATGTTAATTATATTACACCAAGTTTTATTGACATGACAAAGAGTCAAGGCTGGGCTTGTGGAGAAGGCGGACACACATTAGAAGAAGGGCACAAAGGATGGGCAAACTATCTGTATCAAACGATAAGTGGCTAGGCTGGGATCACCCTATTGCCGTTGTTGCCGTTAATGGACGAAGTATTCTGCAGAGAACACTTGAAGTAGGAAACTACGAAACAGTAATCTTAGATAAAGAATTAATTCAGTTCTATCCAGAGTTAATTGAAATGTGTAAAGTTTATGTTAACGATGTTAAGTTTATGGATGTACATGATCCGGATATGCTTGTTGTTAACACAGAAAAAGAATTATATGAATATAACATTGTAGAGGAACACAAATAATGATTGCATTAATTATTGCATTACCTGAAGAAGCAGAAGGTATAGACTTTAACAGAACTTACATAAGTGGAGTTGGAAAAGTTAATTCAATGATTGCTACATTTAAAGCAATTCGAGATGGAGCAACAGGAATACTTAATTATGGATCAGCAGGTTTAGTTAGTAAAAAAGATTTACACAATCAACTAATACAACCTGATATACTAATACAACGTGATATGTTTACAGAGCCACAAGCACCTAGAGGCGTTACTCCATTTGAAGAAGGAGATTATGCAGGTGCTATTGACTTAGGTACAGGTACAAACGTTACACTAGGATCCGGAGATAGTTTTGTACAAGAACCTGATCCGTGGTTTGAATATGCTAGTGTAGATATAGTAGACATGGAAGCCTACGGTATTGCCAAAACTTGTAGGAAGGTTGGCAATGTAACTTTCAAATGTTTTAAATGGGTAAGTGACTTTGCAGATGAAAATGCAATGGAACATTGGCGTAAGAATTTAGCAAACGGAAATAGTGCAATGAACGAAATAATGAAAGGCTATAAGTGAAAAAATATAAACTAGATGATATGAAAGGTGGTTGGTTTGTAGGAAACTTTGAGCCTACAGCCTTTAAGGCAAACTTTGAAGTTGGTATCCACCGACATAAGAAAGGTGAATTCCATCAGGATCACTTTCATAAAAAAGGTACAGAGATTAACTGTATGAGAAAAGGCAAAGTAAAAATAAACGGAGAAGTGTTTAGTGAAGGAGATATTTTCATATTATATCCTTACGAAGTTAGTCAAGTTGAATACTTAACCGATGTAGAATTAACAGTGGTTAGAGATATTTGTGACACAGATGACAAATATATGTTTGACATTAAACAATAAAGAAGGTACAATACAATTATGCTTGATATATACGTGGATGGAGTAGACGCAAAAGAATACTTCACAGTAACATATAAACTAGAAGGTAACGACTTACAACGTGCGGCATTTGGGTTAGCAGTTGGACAAAGTGTGGGTAACCCTAGTGTAAGAAATGAATATGAAACACCAGAACTAATTAGTCAGTATGCGGCAAAGATAATTGGTAAGCCTGAAGACTTCGCCGGCAAGAGTACAGGCATTGTAAAGATTGCTTGGCCTTATAGAATTATTGATTGGGAAACAGATGGTATTGCTCAATTGATGTGTGTACTAATGGGTGGACAAATGGACATCGATTATATTCATAGATGTGAGTTATTAGATTTAGATATTGACTTTGAATTATGTGATGCAGTTAAACCACGTTACGGATTATCAGGGTTTAGAAAACTAGTAGGTAATTACAATAAGCCGTTACTAGGATCTATAGTTAAACCTAAAACAGGACTAACAGAGAAAGCATTAATAGAAATTATTACTGCTTTTGTTGAAGGCGGAGTTGACTTTATTAAAGAAGATGAGATAATGGCAAACCCGGCTTGTTTACCCCTTAAGACTCGCATAGACGTCGTACAAAGGGCCTTGAAAGGTACAGACGTTGTGTACTGCTATTGTATTAATAGTGATCCATTACATCTACTAGAAAGAGCTAAAATGGTTGTCGACGGAGGTGGTAATGGAGTTCACGTTAACTTCTGGAGTGGACATGGAGCATACAAGAGTATTAACAAATTAAACTTACCTTTATTTGTACATTATCAAAAATCAGGCGATAAAGTATTAAGTAGTGAGAAACACGCATACCGTATTAGTTGGTATGTACTTTGCAAGTTAGCAAGTATCTGTGGAGTGGACACAATCCATACAGGTATGTGGGGTGGATATTTAAGTGATGATGAAAACGAACTAAGAAGAACAATGCATATGTTGAGTAACAACAATGTTGTTCCTGCTTTAAGTTGCGGTATGACAGCAGAACTTATACCAGAAATAACAAGACGCTTTGGGGTTGACTATATGGCAAACGTTGGTGGAGCAATACACGAACACCCAGATGGTATGAAAGCCGGAGCATTAAAATTAAGAAAAGCAATAGATAGTGTAACACAATGATAGATAAAAATAAAACAAAAGATTATACAAAACCTGAACCTGCTGAACTACAACGAAAACTTGATGAAAAGATGAAAAAGTTTTTAGAGAAAGGCGGCAAAATTGAGAAACTTGAACCAATGAAACCTACGAAAGAACAATTAAAAAGTTGGACAGTGTAGTGATAAACTATAAGCAACATATTATAAATGTACCAGACTATCCAGTTAAAGGAATACAATTCAAAGACCTTACTCCGTTATGGAGTGATACAGAAATACTTTTTCAATTAATTAAAGATATGGCTAAACCTTGGGAACGACGAGGCATTAGAAAAGTTGTTGCTATAGAGTCTAGAGGATTTATTATAGGTAGTGCATTAGCAATACAATTAGGTTGTGGATTTGTTCCCATAAGAAAACCTGGTAAGTTACCTAGAGATACTTTCAGTGAAGCATATGATTTAGAGTATGGATCAACAGAGATACATATCCATAAAGATGCACTTACAGATGAGAATGTTTTAATAGTAGACGACTTACTAGCAACAGGTGGAACTGCTTTAGCGGCTTATGTTTTATTACAAAAGAATTTTCCAAATGTTAATGTTGCAGGATTTAGTTTTATGGCATCATTAGATTTTTTACAAGGGCATAGTGATTTAAGTATGTTGGGATTACCAATAGAAAGTTTAGTTAGTTATTCATGAATTATGTTTTTGATGTAGACGGTACTCTATCCGAAAGTAGACAAACTATAGACGTAGACTTTAGACTTTGGTTCATGAAATGGATGAAAGGTAAAGATGTTTTTATTGTTACTGGAAGTGATAGACCTAAAACTATAGAACAAATAGGACATGAGATCGTAGATAACTGTACAATGGTATTTCAATGTGCAGGCAATAGTGTATGGCGTAACGGTATAGAAGTTTCAAGTAGTAATCTTAATGCACCATCTGATATGGATACATGGTTAGAACAAATGGTAGACTTTAGTAGGTGTCCAGAAAAAACTGGAAATCATATTGAAAAACGTACAGGGTTAATAAATTTTAGTACTGTAGGAAGAAATGCAGTAGGACAACAACGTGATGATTATTATGAATGGGATAAAATTAATAACGAACGTGTAAGCATATGTCATCAATTTAATGAAACCTTTCTAGGCTTTGAAGCAGAGCTAGGCGGAAACACTAGTATAGATATTCATTTAAAAGGAAAGAACAAAGCACAGGTGTATGATATTATAGGATCACCTATGGTGTTCTTTGGAGATAGAATTCATGCAAACGGAAACGATAAACCGTTAGCAGACAAAATGGTACACCCAGAAGATGAGTGGCATCAAGTAGTTGGACCACACGAGACATGGGATATCTTATTACAAAAGTATACGGACTAATATGGAACCTGCTGATCCACAAGTAATGAAAAGAAAACTGAATTCAGTTGGCCCTGGATTCTGTTTAGCCAAGTGGACTCAACTTACACTTAACTTACAAAATGGAACTGCTCACAGTTGTCATCACCCACCTGTACACCAAGTGTCTAAAGATGAAATTAAATTAGATCCTAGTTCATTACACAATTCAATATTTAAAAAACAACAACGTAAAGATATGCTCGAAGGTGGCAGACCTAAAGAGTGTGACTACTGTTGGAGAGTTGAAGATGCAGATCCAAATGCATTAAGTGACAGACATTTAAAAAGTGCATTTAGTTGGAGCAACGAACACTTTGATAAAATTAAAAACAATGATTGGAGTACAAACTTTCAACCTACTTATGTAGAAGTAAGTTTTGGTTATGCTTGTAACTTTAAATGTATGTATTGTAGTCCTGCTATTAGTAGTGCATGGATGCAAGAAGCAAAGCAACATGGAAGTTTTCCAACCTCTGATAATTACAATGATATCAAATGGTTAGAACGTTCAGGTCGTATGCCGATACCTGAAAGAGAAGAGAATCCATATGTAGATGCATTTTGGAAATGGTGGCCCGACTTATATCCTGCGTTACATACTTTTCGTGTTACAGGCGGTGAACCATTAATGAACAAAAATACTTTCCGTATGATGGATTGGATTATTAATACTGATACACCTAATACAAATTTATTGTTAGGTATTAATAGTAACTTTTGTGTTGACGACAAACTGTTTAATAAGTTTATTAGTCAAGCACACAAAGTAGTAGATAGTAACAAAGTTCGCAAGTTAGAAGTTTATACAAGTGCTGAAGCAGTTGGTAATAAAGCAGAGTATATTAGAACTGGATTAGATTACAAGAAGTTTTTTGCTAACGTAGAACGTGTACTAGAAGAATTTAAAGATAATAATAAATTTATTATTACGTTTATGTGTACTTACAATGCATTGAGTGTAACAACATTTGGTGGCTTCTTAAAAGACCTTATTAAGTTAAGAAAAAAGTATGGCAGAGATTGTATGTATATTGATATACCATTCTTAAGATATCCCGAAATGATGGACGTTAAAATACTTCCTGGTAGTTTCGAAGAGTATATGATTAGTACTGTAGACTACATGGAACAGATGGAAACTGAAGGATTAGTACATAGTAGCGAAACTGCTAAACTTAAACGTATTATAGAATACTGGCGCAGTCAACGTACTGTAGACCATAGCAATCATAGAAAAAACTTTAAAGTTTATACTAAAGAACTTGATATTCGCAGAAGCACTAACTTTAAAGAAGTTTTCCCAGAATATGCGGGTTTCTACGATGCAATTTAATACAATTTACATAAATAACATTAGTAAAGAAATTAACCAGCATACTGTTGATGCAATATCAACTAACTGTTATGACACTTTAAATGCTGGTACTATGTCCTATGTAGACGAATCACTACATTCCTTGGGCATTAACAATCCGTATTTTATATTTAATGGACCATGTGAATGGTTCGGATCTTGGTCGGATTCGCGGATAAACTTCGAAGCTCATACCGAAGTGTACTTCTTCCTCTATGAAGTGTTATCAGTATGGCACAATCACTCCAGATATAATTGTCCAGATGGTAGTATAAAAAAAGAATGTAAAATCAATGAATTCGAAATGATACAGAACTGGTGCAACAAGCACAACGTTAGTAAGTTCTCTATATTTACAAACGAGTATCGTATGTTAGAACAATTACAAAATACAAAATACACCAACTGGGCAATATATCCTTTAGATACATTTAGTCTAGGTTACTGCAAACTAAATCGTGAACCTAGCAATAATATTCCAGAACAACTTAATTATAAAATAAACTGCTTTACATATCGCTGGGATCAGCACAGACACGCGGCAGTTTCATTTATACATAATACACTTCCTAATGATAGTACTATAACACACTGGCATAGAACAGATGATGTATTACTTAAATTTCCGTTAAACACTAGCAAACATTTTGAAGCATATAGTAAAGGTTGTAAAAGCCTTATGGATTTGTTGCCTATAACAAGAACTGATGCTGAAACTGAATTAGTTAGTATGCAGGATTTTGTTAACCCAAGTAAAGGAACAATAAATAATATAGCAGGATCAGATAACATAGAAGAAGCATACGAATCATCTTTTGTTACTCTTGCTTGTGAAACTAATTATGAATATCCTTGGGGACAAATAAGTGAGAAAACTTTAGATCCTATAAAGCAAGGATCTCCAATATTATTATTAGCAGGACCACATAGTTTAGATTTATTAAAACATTGGGGTCTAAAAACATTTCACGAATTTTGGGACGAAGGCTATGACGAAGAACTAGACCCAATCAAACGAATGGACAAAGTATTTGATATCATTATTGATATTAGTAATCAATCATATAAAGAACTTACTATAATAAGAAAACATATGAAGCCTATACTTGTCCACAATCGGAACTTAATTAGAACTGGTGCAATTAGAAAACACATAACAAAGGTATTAGCATGAACATAGGTTGGTTTGGTTTAGGCAAACTTGGAATGATTAGTTCTGAGATGTTAGTTAAGAAGGGGCATACAGTTACAGGGTATGACAAGGAAGAACGCTTTAGTGGGCTTGTACGAGTGTCTAAGACACCAAAAGAAGCAGTAGTAGGACAGGACTTTGTCTTTGTTGCAGTACAAACTCCACACCATAAAGACTATGGTGGAGAGAAGCCTATAACACATTTGCCAAACAAAGACTTTGGATTAGACCCTGTCAAAGAATGCTTAAAAGAAATTAACAAATATGCAACAGAAAATACTATTGTTGTTTTAATCAGTACAATACTTCCTGGAACAACAAGAAGAGAATTCGCAGGCTTATTAGATAAAGCAAGATTAATTTATAACCCATACTTAATTGCTATGGGCACAGTTGCTTGGGATATGGTAAATCCAGATATGGTTATCATTGGAGGCAACAAACCAAACGACACTGATGCAAAAGCATTAATAAAATTTTACAAAACAGTAATGGAGAATGATCCGCATTATAATATTGGTACATGGGAAGAAGCAGAAGCAACAAAAATATTTTATAACACATTTATTAGTGCAAGGTTAAGTCTTGTTAATATGATTCAAGACGTTGCCCAAAGTGTTGGGAATATGAATGTTGATGTTGTAACAAATAGTTTAAGTAATGCAGGATACCGAATTACCAGTGCCGCTTATATGAAAGCAGGCATGGGCGATGGTGGACCTTGTCACCCTAGAGATAATATTGCCTTAAGACATTTAGCGGAACGATTAGACCTAGGTTATGACTTGTTCGACGCGATTGCCAAAAGTAGAGAAGTACAAGCCGAACGTATGGCAAAAGAAATATTAAAACATGGAAAGCAAATTTGCTTTACAAGTGATACATATAAGCCAGGAGTAACATACACTGATGGATCTTATGCACTACTAGTTCAACACTATATTGGAAAGTTGGGTGGAATGATTGTTAATGGTTTCGACCATGCAGTTGAAGTTATGGTTATAACTCACCCAACTGACCATAACTTTAATGTTGATAAAGCAACAATAGTTTTTGATCCTTGGCGTACATACGAAGCCAAAGACCCAAACGTGAAAGTAATACATTATGGAAACACTAGATAAACTTCAACCTCTAGAATATCATACAGTAGAAATTTCTCCAACTTGGGAAATAGGAGACTACGAAGAGTTTGATTACAAAAGAGTAGAGTATGGAGACTTTAAGCAATTAGCAAAATGGAAGACTGCTGGCTTTACACATGATAACTTTACTGGTATGATGTTTAATGACCAAAAAAGTATTCCACAATGGGCAAAGAATATAGCAACAGTATTAGAATGGAAAGACTGCGGTTTTACATTTTACAAAATGACTACTGGAGATATACTACCGCCACACTCAGACCACTTCAACAAGTATAAAGAACTTTTTGGAATAGAGTCAAGTGATGACGTATTACGTGGTTTGGTATTTTTAGAAGATAAAAAGCCAGGACACATTTTTGAAGTAGACCAGTATAGTATGAACTGGCACAAAGGAGGTGCCGTTTTATGGAGAGGTAGAGTTCCCCATAGTGCAGGCAATATAGGATATGAACCAAGATACACGTTACAAATTACAGGACATTATTAATCTAGATATTCTAGAGTTATTAAAGGACTACGGCGTTGGGTGGAATAATCCTTACGACATCATATACGAGTTTGAAAAAAGACTCGCTGAATACACAGGTGCACCTTATGTAGTTACAACAGATTGTTGTACACACGCACTTGAACTAGCCCTACGTTGGTATAAAAAGAGACACCCTAGTCATGTACCTTCAATAAAGATACCTGACCAAACATACCTTAGTATTCCAATGATGCTTGAAAAGGTTGGACTTTCTTTTAGTATTACTGAAGAAGAATGGATTGGTGAGTACCAGTTAGGACCTAATCTTCCTATATGGGATAGTGCTAGAAGATTACAAAAGAATATGTACGAAGAAGAAACGTTCAAATGCTTGAGTTTTGGACACGGTAAACCATTGACAATTGGCAAAGGAGGTGCTATACTATTAGATAGTAGAGAAGCCTATGATTGGCTAATTCGTGCCAGGTACGATGGTAGAGATCTAAAAGTTTCTCCTTGGGATAAAGAACACTACGAAACATTGGGTTTTCATTACTATATGTCACCAGACCAAGCGGCGATAGGTATAGTTAAGTTAGACCAATACAAAGAAACTGCTCCTAAGAAAGTAGCATATCCAAGTATTAAGAAATGTTTCATGATAGGGAATAATAAATGATTATAGAATCACATAATGAATGGGATCCATTAAAGAAAGTTATACTAGGAGATGTGCATGGTGCAAGATTTCCAAAGTACGATGATGTTTTTAATGAAGTTGCTAAACATAGTAAGTGGACAGAAACTGCACAACCAGTTGGACCAATTAACCAAGACATTATTGACTTAACAGATCACGAGTTAAGACAGTTTGAAAAAGTATTAGTTGAACTAGGAATTGAAGTTTTACGTCCAAGACAATTAGACTTTCAACAAACTGTACATGGATACAGATACTTTGCAGATGGTTTTTATAATTACTGTCCTAGAGATGTTATCCTTGTAATAGGAAACGTTGTAATTGAAACACCAGTATTGTTTCATAGTAGGTTTCATGAAACAGAAGCATACCGTGACATTAGACACGAAGCAATGAAGTCAGGTGTTAAATGGATTAGTGCACCAAGACACGCACTACCAGTACATGAAGTATTTGAAGATGGTAAACTTACAGAGAAGACTCCAATCTTTGATGCGGCTAACGTAATGCGTTTTGGTAATGACTTATTATACTTAAAAAGTCAAACAGGTAATGCCGCAGGTGCCCAATGGTTAAGTACAGTACTTGGACCAGAGTACACAGTTCATATATGGGAAGACGTTTATGCGTATGCTCATATTGATAGTACTATCGCGGCACTTAACGAATCAACTCTTTTAATTAACAAACAAAGAGTTAAGCCATCACAGTTACCAAAGTTTTTAAAGAAGCATAAACGAATTTGGGTTGACAGTGTAGAGGATATGGAGTTTCACAAATATCCATATGCTAGTAATTGGATTGGAATGAATGTGTTAAGCATTGATCCTAAAACAGTTGTCGTCGATCCTAGACAACCAAAGTTAATTAAGAAATTAGAAAAAGCAAAGTTTGAAGTTATACCTGTACAACTTACACACAGTCGTACATTAGGTGGCGGACATCATTGTGCAACATTAGATTTGGAGAGACGAGCATAATGTTAACACTAGGAGTTAGTTCAGGATTTCATGATGCCGGATTGGCAGTTGTCGAAGACGGTGAAGTAGTATTTGCTGGACACAGTGAAAGATACAGTAAACAAAAACACGACAAAGACTTACACCCTGATATTATTAAACAAGCATTGTCATATGGCAAGCCTGATGTTATTGGGTTTTACGAAACTCCTTGGCTTAAGAAGACTAGAGAGTTATATGCCGGACAAGGTATGTTTGGTGATCGTTCAAGTACATGGACAACTAAAGGTGCGTTACGTCAACAGTTTGGAGACTTACTTCCTAAAACAAAAATTAAAACATATAGACATCACCAAAGTCATGCGGCGGCAGGATTTCAAACAAGTCCTTATAATGATGCAACAGTTGTTGTTATCGATGCTATTGGAGAATGGGAAACTATTACTATATGGCACGCCGAATATGATGAGAAGATGAATGCAGTATATAAAAAATTGTACAGTCAAAAGTATCCACATAGTATTGGATTATACTATAGTGCTATGACACACAGACTAGGCTTACGTCCACTTGATGAAGAATACATTATGATGGGCATGGCTGGTTGGGGTTTACCTACACACTCAAGTAACATACGACAAGCACTAGTACGTGATGATGCTAACACAAAATTTACACAAAACTTGCACATTGGAGTTGACAATGACTTCTTAAAAGACGTAAACGAATATGAGATAGCCGCAAGTGCTCAAGAAGTTGTTGAAAAACTTATTGATAATGTAATGGCTAGAGCAAGAGGGTTTAACAAAAGTCGTAATTTAGTTTACATGGGAGGCGTTGCTCTTAACTGTTTATACAATCGTAACTTAGGTAAGTTCTTTGATGACGTTTGGATTATGCCTAATCCAGGAGACTGTGGAAGTAGTTTAGGTAGTGCCGCATTAGCATATGGAAGTAGACTTAATTGGGAAACACCATTCTTAGGAACACCTATTGTTGGCAAGTATCCATCTGAAGAACTAATAGACGAACTACAAAAGAATAAAATTGTAGGAGTAGCAAGTGGTAAAGCAGAGTTTGGTCCACGTGCATTAGGTAATAGAAGTTTATTAGCAGACCCTAGAGGTGCAGAAATAAAAGATAAAGTAAATGAGATTAAACGTAGACAAAAGTTTAGACCATTTGCTCCAATGATATTAGCAGAACACGTTAATGAATATTTTGAAATGCCAGACAAGTTACCAACTAGTCCTTATATGCAAGTGGTAGCAAAGTGTAAAAAGCCAGAAGAGTTTCCGGCTATTATACACGTCGACGGAACAAGTCGTGTACAAACAGTAGACGAACACTTTCCAAGTGGTGTCAGAGAACTATTAGAGAAATGGTATGTACTTACAGGCTGTCCTATATTACTTAATACAAGTTTAAATATTAGAGGTGAGCCAATGGTTGATACTAGAGCAGATGCAGATAGATTTGAAAAAGAATATGGTGTAAAAGTTTGTAGTGATGGTGCAGTAAATGTTTGATATTATCTTTATGAGTTACGAAGAACCAAATGCAGATAAGCATTGGGACATTGTAAAGAAAAAGTTTCCATGGAGTAGAAGAAGTCATGGAGTAAAAGGATTACCAAACGCACATCAAGCCTGTGCTAAAATGGCTCGTACAGAAATGTATTATGTTATAGAAGGCGACAATCTAATTAGTGAAGACTTTGATCCAAGTTTTAAACCAGACAAGTATGGCAAAGATGCAGTGTATGTTTGGCGAGCTCGTAATAGTGTTAACGATTTAGTTTATGGATACAGTGGTATTAAATTGTTTCCAACGCAAAAAGTATTAGACGTTGATGTGGATAAAGTTGTAGACTTTACTACTGCAATTAGTACAAAGTTTGTACCTTATCAAGTTGTAGGTAGTACAGTACATTATGATACTGATCCTTTCAATACTTGGAAGGCGGCATTTAGAGAGTGTACTAAACTAACAAGTAAAGTAATACCTGGACAAAAGAACGATGAAGATGATGCTAGACTTCGTACATGGACTACAATAGGCAATGGAGACTTTGGAGACTTTAGTATTGCTGGAGCATTGTCTGGTGCAGAGTATGGAAAATACAACAACGACTATAAAAATATTAATGACTGGAAATGGTTAGAGGAAAGATTTGAACAAGAAACAAATTAACTTTGTAGACGATAATGATTTATTTGGTCGTATTGGTTTACTTACAGGCGACACATTATTCAACGACTTGCGTAAAGCGAGTGATAACTTAAACGCAGACTTTACTGATGCGTTAAGTTGGGGACAATTAAAAAGCAAACGTTGGTTAGTAGACGAGCTAGTTCGTACAGGTGAAGAATTAAGAACTGTATTTGTCCTAGGAGGATGGTACGGTACGTTAAGTGCTATGTTGTTTAATACTAATATGGTTATTCATTACATAAGAAGTTTTGATATAGACGAAGGATGTCAACCTATTGCTGATGCAGTTAATAATACCCATGTACAAAACAACTGGAGATTCAAAGCAGTTATAGAAGATATGCATAATATAAACTATGACGCACACACTTGGAGTTGTTGGAGTACTAAAAATAGTCGTATGAGTTTTCCAGTTACAGATAGACCCAATACAATTATAAACACTAGTTGCGAACATATAGAAAAGTTTGGAGAATGGTATTACAATATACCTAAAGGAAAGTTATTAGTATTACAAAGTAACAACTATGATAAGTTACCTGAACACGTTAATTGTGCAACAGGGTTAGAACACTTTAGTGAACAGACTCCAATGAGTAAAGTTTTATATCAAGGCGAATTGCCATTAAGCAAGTACACTAGATATATGAGAATAGGAATTAAGTAGTGGGATTTAATTTTTGGCAATCGATCCCACAACAAGAAAGGACAATCAAAATGAATGAAGTATTCATCCCCTATAGTTTTAGAACACGCAGAGGTGCTAGAATTACAAATGAAAGATATACAGAAGGCAAAAGCCTTTGGGAATCAACAAAAGAGTTTTGCAAGAACAATGTAAAGAACAAGTATGTTGTAGACAATACTGTTTACGGTAAAGGTGTTCGTGTTGAACTTGAAGATGAAGCAGACGTAGAAGTGATACACGCATGGATCAACAAGAACTCATAGAAGGATTATCTACGAGAGAATTGCAAAAGGAAAGTGCAAAAGCACTAGCCACGATGAGTGCAACCAGTGTTAACATTCATCAGTTTAACAAACAAGCACACCATAATAGTTGGAACTGGTACAAAGCAGTAATAAAATGGTATGTAGAACAACACGGCGACTTACCCAGCAAAGTCGGACCAGGTAAAGATGTAAGGCTTATATGGGAGTAAGAGTAATTAAGTATGCCAGTGCTTGTTTTATTTTAGTAGCAATGGTATTTCATGTAGCAGGTATTACTCCTTGGAATAGTATACTGCAATTAATAGGAGCATCAGGTTGGGTCTACGTAGGATATAAATGGAATGAGAAAGCAATTATACTTAACTTTCTTCCACAGTTCTTTATAATCATACCTATGCTTGTTTATATATATTGGATAATAAAATGATAGAAGATATGTTTTTTATAAGTGACTTTGAAATACTAGTTTATACACTAGTGTTTGGTATAGGATTTTTACTTTACATGATGTGGAATGAAAGATGAATATAACAATAGCAGGATATGGATTTGTAGGCAGAGCAGTAGATACATTTGTTGGAACTAAACATTCAACGTTTATTGTAGACCCTGCTTATAATGAAAATACAATATCTTCAATGAGTTGCGATGCAGTTATTATATGTGTAAGTACACCAGCAAATACAAACGGTAGTTGCGATATGACTAACGTTATTAATGTAATTAGCGATGCACCGGATGTACCTATATTAATAAAGAGTACAATCAGTATAGAAGGCTGGCGTAAACTTAAAGAACTGTTTCCTAAAAAAGACATAGCATTCAGTCCAGAGTTTCTAAGAGCTAACACTGCCGAGTTAGATTTTGTTTCACAAGATAAAATGTATGTAAGTGAAAGCACTAATCATTTTTGGGTTGAATTCTTTAAAGGAATAAAACCAACACTATCTATTTTTTATGGCAATGCAGAAGAATTAATTATAACAAAGTATATGCGTAATAGTTTTTTAGCAACTAAAGTAAGTTTCTTTAATCAAGTATTTGACTTATGTGAGTCATTAGGTGTAGACTTTGAAACTGTTAGACGTTATACTACAGAAGACAGTCGTATAACAGACAGTCATAGTTATGTAACAGACGAACGAGGATTTGCTGGACATTGTTTTCCAAAGGATACTCAGGCTATATTAAAAACTGCAAACGAAGCCGGCTATGATTTAAGTCTAGTTAGAGAAGCAGTACAGTATAATGAAAGAGTTAAGTGGACTAAGAAATGAAATTAGATGTATTAGATATAGGCGGAGAGGTAGTTAAAGACAATGACACCTACTTACTTAAAGACAATAAGACTTTAAAAAATCTTGTTGTTAGTAGTACAGATTTAAAACCCAATAGAAGTACTACGGGCCATGCACACGTTGGACAAGAAGAAGTCTATTACTTTGTAAGTGGCTGGGGAACAATGGAACTTATTAGCACAAACGGAAAAGTAACAAGTCACGATGTTAAACCTGGTACTGTAATTTTAATTGAAGATGGATTCTTTCATAGAGTTCATGCAGGTAGTGACGGTTGTTATTTTGTTTGTGTGTTTGATGGAAAGAGAAATCATTAGTGAAATGGTTTGATTATTTAAGTATTTACTGGCACACCAAAGCATTACATTTTGGAATTAAACTTTGGATGTTTGGAGTATGGTATGGATTACCTATCGTAGTAGCCAGTTGGTGGACTTGGAGAGTATATGAAGAATGTAGAAGAAAGAGTTTATTAAGATGAAAGTAGGAATAACATTTAGTACATTTGATTTGTTACACGCAGGACATATTGCTATGTTGCGTGATGCAAAGGAACAGTGTGATTACTTAATTGTTGGACTACAAAGTGATCCTACTATTGATAGACCAGATACAAAGAACAAACCAATACAAACAATGTTTGAAAGATACTTACAATTAAAAGCAGTTGAGTATGTTAACGAAGTTATACCTTATCAAACAGAACAAGATTTAGAAGACATTCTACGAACGTTAAATATCAATGTAAGGATACTTGGCGAAGAGTATAGAGATAAAGACTTTACAGGTAAAGACATTTGTAGATCCAGAGATATCGAACTATACTTTAACAAACGAGATCATAGGTTTAGTACAACTGATCTTAGAAAGAGAGTTAGAAGTGAAGGAGTATAACGTAAAGATAAAAGTTGGAGACAGTATTAGTGTAGGTCGCTTTCGTAACGTTAAAACTAAAATAAAAAGCATTGAACTCGATAAAGATAATCAACCTATTATAATTACTAGTAAGGGCAGTAGGAAGTTACTTAATTTTAAACTAGAATCAAAACCAACAAGTAGCAAGCCAGCAAAAATGCTCATGGAGTAATTGTGTATAGCATACAAGACATTGATACAGTTCATTTAGAGATTACGCAGAAGTGCCAAGCCGCCTGTCCAATGTGCGACAGGAATATGAACGGTAAAGGACTTAACCCACATATTAATCTAGACGAACTTACATTAGATGATTGTAAAAAGATATTCACAGTTGACTTTGTTAAACAACTAAAGTCAATGTATATGTGTGGTAACCTGGGAGACCCCATTGTTGCTACAGACACACTTGAAGTATTTGAATACTTTAGACAACACAATCCAAACATATGGTTAAGCATGAACACTAACGCAGGTGCTAAGAAACCTGAGTGGTGGGCAAGGTTGGCAGAAGTGTTTGGTAAACACGGACACGTTATCTTCAGTGTAGATGGATTGAAAGACACTAACCATTTATACCGTCAAGGTGTAAGTTGGAAGATAGTTGAACAATCAATGAAGGCGTTTATTGATGCAGGTGGCAAAGCACGTTGGGACTTTCTTATTTTTGAACACAATCAACACCAAGTAGAAGAAGCCAAAGCAATGGCAGACTCTCTAGGGTTTGAAAGTTTTGTTAGTAAGAAGACTGGACGATTTGTAACTGCAACAACAGAGAAAAAAGAAAGCCACCAAGCCAAAGACCGTAAAGGTAAAGACAGCACAGAACTTAAAAAGCCTGATGCTAAATATTTAAACAAAGCATTAAAACAACAAGACGAACTAGTCAACAAACACGGTAGTATGGATGCCTATTACGATAGAGCATCAATCGTATGTAAAGTTTCGAACTCTACTACTAAAAGTTTATATATCAGTGCCGAAGGGCTGGCACTTCCTTGTTGTTGGACTGCTGGACGTATGTATAAATGGTGGCATAAAGATCCTAAGAAAGAAGAACCTGTTTGGGACTTTATTGAACGTGCTGGTGGCAAAGATAAAGTTGATGCTAGATACGGATTAGATAAAGTATTCAATACAGGTATTTTTGATGACATCGCTAACAGTTGGAGTAAGCCAAGTTGTGGCGATGGTAAACTTAAAGTATGTGCCATGAAGTGTGGATCTGAATTTGATCCATTCGCGGAGCAGTTTAAGTAATGAAAAAATTTGTTTATGTAGAAGATATCAAACGTATTGAGTTTGGTATTACTAGTCTGTGTAATGCAGGTTGTCCAATGTGTGCAAGACATATTGATGGAACTAGTATTGTTAAACCAGACTTACCTCTACGAAGTATATCAATTGATGACTTTATAAAGATTTCAGAAGACATAGGAGTACATACAAGAAAGGTTAACTGTAACCTTTGTGGTACAGTTGGTGATCCTATAGCACACCCACAGATAGAAAAGATACTTCACTATGGTGCAGAGAAATATAAAGTTGTTACACTTGATACAAATGGTAGTTTAAGAGATACAAAATTTTGGACTCGTCTAGGAGAAAAGCATCAACAGGTTATTAAAGACGGAGAAGGTAGACGGGGTATAGAAGTTAACTTTAGTATAGATGGTTTAGAAGATACTAATCAACTATATCGTATTAATACAGACTACAATAAGATTATAGAGAACGCACAGGCATTTATTAACGCAGGTGGCAAGGCTATATGGAAGTTTATTATATTTGAACACAATGAACATCAAGTTAGCGAAGCAAAGCAAAGAGCTGAAGACATGGGCTTTGCAGAATTCTCAACACTAGTAAGTAGCAGGTTTAGATTAAACACAGGCGAAGCAGTTAGTGTAGATAGTTATAAGAAGAAGGTGAATGCACCAAGTCGTGAGAAAGTAGAACAAACTCAAGACAAGCAATTCAACCTTAAAGCAAGTGATAAGTACAGTAACAAAGAAGTTACAGACTGGTATATCAAATTTGCTAAACCAGGCAATCAAGAGAAAGAACTAGCAGAAGCAACGTATGACATTAACTGTAAGAGTATCGATAAAGGTTACTTGTACATAGACGAAGTTGCTAGACTCTGGCCTTGTTGTCACTTTCATGGTGGACTAACAGGACACACGTTTAGAAGGTTCTGGGCAGACATTGAAAAGCAGTATGGTAAAGACTTTAACAGTTTAAGAACAAGTACGTTACACCAACTATTAGATCACGATTACTTTAAAGAGTATTTGCCTAACAGTTGGGTCAATCCACAAGAATACAAACTTTGCAAAAAGTGTGTGCAAGTATGTGACAAGAGCAAAGGCATGAATAAAGATGCACAACAAAAGGCATATACGGAATTAAGATGAAACATAAACTACCAAGTAAAACATTTTGTGCTCTACCATGGATGCATTTAAGCAGTAGACCTAACGGACATATGAGAGTATGTTGTACAGCCAATGCAAGTGCAGTACAGGACGCAGACTCAGGTAAGAAGGTTGGAGGCGGTGAAGTAGGTGTACTAAAGAATGATGATGGTAAGCCTGCTAACTTTAACACTACAGGTTTAACTGATGCATGGAACAATAGTTATATGCGAAGTGTACGACTACAAATGCTTAAAGGTGAAAAGCCTGCAAGTTGTTTAAAGTGTTATAAAGAAGAAGAGGCTGGACACGCCAGTAAACGTATGTGGGAGACAGAGTACTGGGGAAACAGATTTAACTTAGAAGAGATAGTTGCAGAGACTACAGCCGATGGCAGTGTACCTCCTAAGATTCGTTATATAGATTTGCGTATGGGCAGTAAGTGTCAACTAGGTTGTGTTATGTGTAGTCCACATGATTCAAGTGGTTGGGTTAAAGATTGGAAGAAGATGTATCCTACACTAGAGAATGCTAAACTTAAAAACAGTATGCAGTGGGATCAAAAAGGACAAGTAGATGGTGCCACATATAATTGGCATATGAAGAATCCAAAATTTTGGGAAGAGTTATATGAACAGATCCCACATATGTATCAGTTATACTTTGCAGGTGGAGAAAGTACTGTTATTGAAGAACACTACACACTGTTAGAAGAAGTTGTTCGCAGAGGATATGCACCTAAGATTGAATTGCGTTACAATAGTAATGGAGTTGAAATGCCACAAAGACTGTTTGACTTATGGGATAAGTTTAAACGTGTTCGCTTTCACTACAGTATAGATGCATACGGCAAACAAAATGATTATATTCGTTACCCAAGTGTATGGGAACATCAAGTGAAACAGTTTCATTTATTAGATAACACAGGACCTAATGTAGAAGTTACTACGGCTACAACTATACTAGCACTTAATATCTACTACATACCCGAGTTTGTTAAATGGAAACTAACACAAAACTTTAAAAAAATTAATATGTGGCCCTTGGGAGCAGGTGGAATTAATATGCACTTTGCTTATTGGCCTCCTCAACTAAATGTTAAAGTGTTACCTCCTGAATTTAAAAAGGAAGTTACACGCAAATACACTGAAGACTTTATTCCTTGGTTAAAAGAGAACTGGAAACTATGCACAGGAGTTGAACAAGCAGACGTAGACTATGACACTTGGTTAGCAAGTACATACGGAGTTAAACGTTTTGAGAACATTGTTAACTTTATGAACGCAGAAGACTGGAGTGAACGTTTACCAGAGATGAAAGAGTGGGTTGAAAAATTAGAAATGCACAGAGGACAGAACTTTGCAGAAGCATTTCCAGACATGACACATATATTCGACAACGTAAAGTAGTGCTATGTCTTTATGTAACGCACCTTTTACCAATTTATACTACTCAAGCAATACAAAACAAGTTGCGTTCTGTTGTGATATGGAACGACAACCTATAAAGACTAGTATTAACGACTGGTGGAACAGTGACTACAGTAAACAAATAAGACAAATGATGCTGGATAGAAAGTATCCTGTGGCTTGTAAAAGTTGTGCTCGAGCAGATAGCCTAGGACTTGAACCTCACAGTCGCAGTTTCGATAGTCAAACAATTCCCAAAGACATAACTAAACCAACTAGCATAGACTATAGACCAGATAACCTTTGTAATCTACAGTGTACAATGTGTAGTCCTGTAAGCAGTAACCTAGTAGAACAGTTATGGAGCAAGTATCCAGACGTGTTTGGCGGAGTTACACCTGTGCCTAAAGACGAAGGTATGGATCAACAGTTAATGAACACACTGGATAAACAAACAGTGGCACTAAAAGTACTAGGTGGAGAACCTACTATTAACAAAAGAGTACACGAAGTATTCAAGTACTGTATTGATAATGGATACGCAGAGAACATCGACTTGCGTATGACTACTAACTTTACTAACATGAACAGAACATACGAACTGTTAGAACAATTTAAGACAGTAAAGATAGGTGCTAGTTTAGATGCTACAGGCCCAACATACGAATATATAAGACAACCTGCTAAATGGAACAGTGTAAAGAATCATATACTAGACTTTAGCAAAAGATACACAGGCAATAAAAAATTTAAATTAAGTGTTAACATGGTATGGCAACCTACTAGTGCATTTACTGTAAAGACTTGGTTACCCGAACTGTTTGACTTATTCTACAATCAAGTAACAGTAAGAACTACACAGATAGATATACTACCTGTAAGTCCACATCATACTAACTGGGCAAGTGTACCCACACACTTGAGATCAAGTATAATCCAAGACTTGGATAGCGTCACTTGTACTAACAGTGAACAACTACAGATTGTAAGAGATATGAAACAGATAGCCAGTAGTTATGAACCTTATAGTTTAAGTGAACAACAAAAGTTTAAACAATGGACACTGCAAATGGACAAGCACAAAAAAACAAACATACTAGAACTAGATCCTAGGTTTAAGGAACTGTTAGAATGCTAGTTAACTTTGGAGATGTATACACTGTTAAACTCAAACTTGAAGGTGAGAATCTAACACAATTCCTACAAGGTTTAATTACCAATGACATTAATAGTATTGACGGTGTATTAGAAACTTATATACTTACACCACAGGGTAAAATAAAACATCAAATAACAATTGAAGACAAGGGCGACAGTTATACTGTACTATGCACAAACGACCAAAGTGATTTAAGTAAGTTTTTAACAATGTATGCAAACCTAAGTGGTGTTACAGTAACTCCGTTGAGTACAGATGATGTATACTATGACCAACGTTACTTTGTTGAACTACTAGCCAAGGGTAAAATTGATACTAACTTTCTAGTTCAACCTAGTTTATATCCAAATGAAGTAGATGACAGTCTTGTTAACTATACCAAAGGATGTTTTGTAGGACAGGAAGTAGTTGCTAGAATGAAACATCTACAAAAGAACAAGCGAACTGTACAAGTACACCTTACAGTTTGTGAACTAGTTAAAGGTGCAAAGGTGTTAACCACAGTAGACAACTACTGTATAGTAAGACAGCCTTGTTAATATGTATTATAAATTGTATATGCCGAGCTTTGATGGAGCCACATGGTTCTATTACACAGATGTAGACAATCAAATAATGACATTTGCTACACCCGAACAAGCATATGTATACAGTACTAACCTTACTCGTAAAGGTATGTGGGGAAGTAGAGCAGTGGTACACAACAACAAAGGTGAAGTTGTACCTTTTGGCCCAGGGGATACTGCTGGTCTGTCTGACGAAGACGTCGGTAAAGCCAATTTTTAGGTAAGTATTAATATGCTTTCTAAATTATTTAATGGGTTGCTTACACTACTGGCCCTGCCTATCTGTTGTTTAATAGCATTAATGGACACTGGTAACGGTATGAGCTATAAGCAAAACTTGAATCTTGTAATGGGACTTGGACAAAAAGGAAAATACAATGACGAGAACAACACAAATTGAATTGAAAGATGATGTATACACAGTTAATATGTATATCGACAACAAGTTAATTGAAGCAAGAAGTCTTCCTGGACACAGTAAGTGGTATGCTTACAGTTGTGCAGATAACTTTATCCTAGGGATCATATACCCTGAACAGTTAGAACTTGACTTCGGATAAACTCTAGCAAAAACCCAAAAAAAATCTGTAGCAAAAATTTTTATTTGCCCTGGTATTTCTTACGACGAAGTTTTTGATTTTGTTTAGTACTAGTACAGTTAATTCCACATACCCGTTCAACATACTTTGTTAAAGGATTGTTCTTTTGATATGAAGTATATTCGCTAGACTGTTTCAAATTGCGTTTATTATGTAGCGCCATTTGTTTAGTACTTATGCTCTAGCCTTTGATTTAGACATCATATCCCAAAAGTTAATTTGACTTTGTTTGGAATACAGTTTATCCAAGTATAGTTTGTCTTTGCTTGACAGTGTTGATTGTGATTCTAAACGTTTAATCTCATATGCAGTTTCAATGGGCCACATTACATTGTGTAGTAGCATGACTCTACGTTGTTTAGGTGTTATGTTCATAGTGTCTCCTGTAGTTAACTATAACTTACTATAGCACATATACACTGTCTGTCAAGCATTGAATACACTAGTAACGGTTGTTACTATAGTACAGGATTTAAAGGTGTGAAAAGGTGTTGCTAAAACCTCAAAAAAATTGACAGCCGATTTGATTGCGCCAGGGTAAGGAATCAAGGTGGGGCCAAAACGTAGCCCCCTGGGGTCAGATTTCAGAAAGTTTTTTTAGATTCAGAGTATATATGGATATAGTGTATACAGTTCGTATAACCCCCCTATTAGCTCTTACTGTGGGTATACTATGCTTGTACTATATCAACTGCCCATTGATCCCAGGGCTCAGTCTCTGTTGCTTTAAGACAGTTCATGCTAGTAGTATAGTCTGAACTTAATACATTGTTCTCTAGTGTATCTGCTACTAGGTTCATGTCCTCCTCACTATTGGTATCTACCCATAGTGTACCATGTTCCCAATGCATACTAGGTGCAGTAAGGTCCTGTTCAATGAATGCAGTGTTAATTGCTTGTATGCTCTTAGTCTCTAGTCCCATGTAAGCCTCCTATTAATTAACTTATACATATATAATAGCACACATACACACTTTGTCAACCGAAATAAATACTATATGTACTGGAAAAACATTAAACAAGGGTTAATTAAAGCGGCGATTATACTAGTACCTACCTATATTACTGCTTATCTAACTGATAAAATGATATATGTTGTGCCCATGTTGGCGGCTAGTGGCTTTATTGCCGCGGCTTTGTTCAATGATACAGTGGAAAAACGTGTAGATGATGACTCTGGTTACAAAGAACTAGAGGGAGATGTGGATGCTGAATAGTATCCTAGACTTCTCATTATATAATATACATATTATAACAGGTTTTTATCACTTTGTCAACCGGTTTTTTGCCAATAATATCAACAGTAATAGGTTGACAAATCACCTAATCAGTGTATAATAACAATAAGCACCCGAGTGACTATATGAAACCGAATACAAAAAGCTCTACATTCTGCGTATTACCGTGGATTCATTCGCATACATCTGCTAATGGAACCTTCAAACCCTGTTGTAATGCCATGGGTAATGATCAACCTGTGCATACCAGCAACCCTTTAGACAAGAGTACATGGTATAAGTTCGACGCTAGTGACACAAACAAAGCCAGAGCCGCGGATAGTGTAAGCATAAGACGTAATGGTTATACATTAAGTGAATGGTTTGTAAGTCCTTATATGAATACACTGCGTGATGACTTGAATAACGGTGTGAAGAATCCCATGTGTGGACGTTGTTGGAGAGATGAAGCAAGGAGTGGCAGTAGCATACGTTCAAGAATGAACAGTAAGTACCAAGACTTGTTACCAGAAGAACCCGGCATAGTATACTTGGACCTTAAGTTAACCAATCAATGTAACCTCAAGTGTCGTATGTGTGGCCCTAGTGACAGTAACCTTATAGGCAGTGACATAGTACAACTAGAACAACTGGGTCTACCTGTACCTATTAACTACAGTAATGCCTTCGGCCCTAGGAGAAGAGCTCAAGTTACGGACAAGTATATAAGTGGATTACCACACAGTACCAATGAAGACATTAAGCAACTAGTAAAACAAATTAAAGTAATGAAAATAACCGGCGGTGAACCTACACTACAGCCGGAAGTATTGAGACTATTAGACTATGCTATAGACAATGGCTATGCTGATAACATTGAATTACAAATAACAACTAATGCTACCAAGTTCACTCCCACATTTTTAGATCATATTGAACAGTTTAAACACGTGAGCTTTAATATAAGTGTAGATGGTTACGGTAAGACATACGATTATATACGGTATCCCTTTACATGGGACAAGTTTGAGGAACGTATAGAGATGTTAGAGCACCGTTATGGAGCGAAGAATGAGCGAGTAGTATGGAAGTATACTTGTGTACCGCAGATGTTTAACATAGAGAACCTTTATAAACTACAAACAAGGGTAGGCAAGTATGATCTATATATGAATAACGTGCTACACCCTGATGGTATATACAATAGTTTAGACATAGTCCCACTTAACATACTGGAGAGAAGTGTTAAATCAATTAAATTGGTAGAAGGTTCAAGTGAGATACTAGTAAACTATTTAAAAAGATTAATTACAGATAAAAAGAAATATGGTGAAGTATCACTAGAGCGATTAAAAGACATGGTGTTAAGTGTACAAGGAGTAGATACCTTACGCAAACAACACTATAAAGACTATTTAGAGCCCCGTACGGTGGACTTTATAAGTGAATCGGCCCGTAAGACTATTTAAAGGTAGGAACGCACTGTATACGAGCGACAAAAAAGAGAGGCGTGAGCGACGGCAACCGACCATTAAGAAAAATTCTGCACCCTTGCACACATTCACTTTTAAATCAATTTAAATGAATACACTTGCATTCACTGTAGATTCAGTGTATAATATAACGATAAATACTAGTATGCAGTAGTTCACTGCTCATCAGCATACAGTGTATTAAATGAATTAAATTAAATCAATCCTCTACTAGCATAGATAACGTGCTATAGAGTAAATAACTGTTATAAAGAGTACGCAACTTATTACCGTCAATAAAAGAGAACACATGAGCATAGACTTAAATAATCCCTACGATAAACAAGTATTTGATACTAACCCTTTAGAACCTTTAAATCCGCAACTACTGACTGAACGTAAAGAGTCAAAGTGGAAAGACAATGAAGGCTACACCATGTTTCAATATGAACGTGTTAAACGTTTAGAATTGGAATTCAATAACACTTGTTTTTTATACTGTGGAGGTTGTGGACGTACATTTAATCCAGAACTAGAAAAAGCAGGCAAGAAACTTGTTATGCTTAAAGACATCAAAAAGTTTTTCCCACCCGAATTTTGTAGTCAACTGCACTACTTTTTAAGTTGCGGTAACTATGGTGATCCAACTGCACACCCTGAAACACTAGACATACTACGTTACTTTAGAGAGAACGGTACAAAGAACGTATCAATATCAAGTAACGGAGCATCAAGAAGTCCAGAATGGTGGGCAGAACTAGCCACAATAATCAATGGCGAAGGTGGAAGCCGTGACAATATAGTTAATTACTACGGCGGTAGAGTTACCTTTAGCATTGACGGACTGGCTGATACTAACCATTTATATCGTGTGGGAGCAAAGTGGGATCGTATTGTAGAAAACGTTACTGCGTTTATTAATGCAGGAGGTAGAGCACGTTGGCAATGGATAATGATGAACCATAATGAACACCAATTAGAAGAGGCCAAAGCATTTGCCAAAGACATAGGCTTTAGTGAGTTTATTGAAAAGGTATCCTTTAGATATAACCCCATACGCATGAGCAAACGTGAAGCAGAGAAACTGGCTGAAGATGCCGAGTTTGAAATGCTTAAAGACCGTAGTTTAAAGCAGGAAGAAATGCGAAAAGACGTTAGTATGAAATTTGAGCTTACCGACACTTCAGGCGTCTCTTCGAGCCGAGCCGCTAAACAAGGTGGCACCGAACTTTCGCCCGTTAATGTAAGTGTTAATCCAGCGAACCAACATCCTTATAGAGAAAAGATTAAAGGCATACACGAACGTACAAGCAAGACTGCTAAAAAGTTTTGGAACACTAAACAAAACATTATATGTCAGAATATAGGTGATCCACGTATATATGTTGATGCTACAGGTAAAGTATGGCCCTGCAATTGGTTAGGTGGAATAGAATTTTATGAAAACAAGGACACGCATTGGCCCTTGCCTAGTTATAAGAAGTATGGTATAGATGATCAATGGAACAGTTTATATAACTTTGCAGATGATGATAACCCTGTTAGAAGCATACTAGAACATCCTTTTTATGAGTATTTGCTGGAAGAAGACTGGAAACATAGTAGTGAAATGCAACCTGCTAAATGTAAACAAATGTGTCATACAGAGCTAGGTGATGGTATATTTGAAAGTATGAGACGTAATGAACAGAATTTAAAAACTGGTGAGTATAAAGACATCAGCGAAATACATGATACAGGTATTACTAAAGATGGACAACTAGTAGAAGCACCTAAAGATCAAAAAACAGGACGTTATAAACATCAAGGCGGAACAGGCATTGGTCCTGGCAGTAACAAGGCTGTAGAAGGATTAGATCAATCAATATTAGATATTGAAACTATAGATGAAGACGACGAATCATAAGCAATTAAAAGGCTTTTGTGTACTGCCTTTTATTCATTTAAGCACAAGAACTGATGGAAGTATGCAGATATGCTGTCATGCTAACAGTAGCAGTGACCCCAAGAATAGACGTCCAGGTACTAATCGCAAAGACACAGGCGAATTTGTTAATTTAAAAGTAGATAAAGCAGAAGACTATTGGAACACTGACTTTATGCGTACAATAAGAACAGATATGTTGGCTAATAAAAAGCCACGTGCTTGTTTAACCTGTTATAAAGAAGAGTCACTAGGATATAGAAGTAAACGTGTATGGGAAAATGAAGAGTGGGAAAATAGAATTAATGTAGGCGATTTATTGAATAAAGTCAGCAGTGATGGTAGTATTAAATATGGTATTAACTATGTTGATATGAAATTAGGTAATAAATGTGACCTAGCCTGTGTAATGTGTAACCCTGCAGACAGTACACAATGGATACCAGACTATAATAAATTAATTAGTGCAGGCAGTGACGAATTAAAAAATGAAATACATTGGAATAAATCAGAAGCAGGTGGATATAATTGGTGGAAAAATAATAAAACATATTGGAATGATATCTATGAGCAACTGCATAATTTAAAACATATCTATATTATTGGCGGTGAGCCTACTATTAATAAAGAATTTAAAGTATTTTTACAGTACTGCGTGGATAATAATTATGCTAAAGACATTGAATTAAGATTTAATACCAATGGACAAACATTGGATAATGAATTAAAAGAATTATATAAATCATTTAAACACTGTTTAGTTCATTTAAGCATGGACGGTATAGAGCAACGTTATACATATATTCGTTATCCTGGCACATGGGAAAAAGAATTAAATGTATTAAAGTATTGGGATGATATGCCTGATAATGTAACAGTGGATATTGACTGTACAGTTAGTGCTTTAAATGTTAGCCATATTCCTGAATTTGTTCGTTGGAAAATGGATCAAGGCTTTAAAAAATTAAATAAAAGAAGATTTGGTGGAACTATAGGTATGCATTTCCTATGGACACCTAACTTTTTGGGTATTAATAATTTAAATAAAGAAATAAAACAAAAAGCACAACAAGATATAATGCAATTAAGAATGGAACTTGGTAAACAAGTTACAGATAGATATAAAAAGTTTGATGCTCTTATAAGTGCATTAGATAAACCAGCAAAGAATATTCCATTACTAGTAGAGTATTTAGATAAAATGGATAGGATAAGAGGTACTTCATGGACGGATACGTTTCCAGAACTAATAAGTTTGCGTCAGAATTAATAGAAAAAGATTTAATTAGTTCTAAAAAACACAATGCAATTTACGATTACTTTTTTCAAACAACATTAAGAGATGCTCCGTGGTATGATTGGTTAGATAAACCTGGATACTTTGAAGTTGCTGACGAATATAAAGAACGTATTACAGAATGGATACATGATAATGATTTTAATACAGTAACAGGATTAAATCAATATAAACACTGTGATTTAATTAATGGAACTACTCAAGCATTTGATGAAGCATATTATAGATATAAAGATAGAAATCTAAGAGTTTTGCGTGGCGAGTATGCGTACCATAAAAGAATTGTTACTGATTATCAATATTTAGATAGTGTAGACAAGGATAATATTGAATTAAGTCAATTAGATAACAAAAATCCAATAAAAGAAAATGATTGGGTAATAATGAGTTTACCTTTTTGTGGGAATGGTGCTATGCCTACTGGGTATCATGCTATATTAGATGACTGTTGGAGATTAAAAGTTCCTGTGTTAGTTGATTGTGCATGGTATGGTACTTGTATGGATCTACATATTGAATTAGGACACCCTGCTATAACAGAAGTTTGTTTTAGTTTAACTAAAAGTACAGGTACAGGTAATATTAGAAGTGGTGTACGTTACAGTAATTACGAAGATAATTTACCAATTAGACAACAAAATAATTATAATCATTTAGTATTAGGTGCGGCTCAAGTAGGTATTCATGTTATGAAACATATACCTAGTGACTGGCAAGTAAAGAATTACAGAGACTTTCAAGTACAACTATGTCGTAAATTGAATATTATGCCAACAAACTGTATGCATATTGCACTAGCAGAAGGAGATGAGGATTGGCACAAAGACTTTTTAATTGACCAACGTTATTATAAAGTTGGAATTAGACAAGCACTTAAAGAAATTAAAAAAGGCAACTTGTGATACAAGAATGTTAGATATAGACAAAATTAATTATATGATGATAGAGTTTACATCGGCTTGTAATGCCAGATGTCCTGCCTGTGCTAGAACACAACATTTTGTCAACAGTGGTATAACTCCACACGGCAGTAGACAGATAACAATGGATCATATGAAGAATTTGTTTGGTATTAAATGGCCCAACCTAAGAAAAATAAACATTGATGGTAACTATGGTGACAGTATGTATCATCCTAAAAGTTTAGAACTATTAGAGTATATTGCGGACACGCAAGATGCGTCTAATATTAAGTTATATATTGATAGTAATGGAGGGTATAAGACCCCAGAGTTTTGGAAAGACTTAGGACAACTGATGAAACGTTTTCATGATACAAGTTGTATTACATTTGGCATTGATGGAATAGATCCGGAGATGCACGCCAGGTATAGAGTAAGAGTTAATTTAGATAAAGTCTTTGCTAATGCTAAAACATTTATTGAAAATGGTGGCAATGCAGAATGGAAGTGGATTGGCTTTGATTATAATGATCATCAACTTGAAGATGCTAAACGCATGAGTAAAGAAATGGGCTTCAGTGCGTTTATCTATAAAAACACTAGAGTAAGACATAGCATCATAAGACAGGCAATGGGTTTGCAAGACTTAGACAAAGGAGTTACTGCTACAAGTAAAAATGTTAACAGTACAATTAGTAAAGACATTGTAAAACAAGCACAGAAAGAAATTGCTAGTGTAAAAGATTTTGCTAATGAATCAGTTATTAAATGTAGATTCCGTAGAGAGAAGAACTACGGATTTCAAGTAGAGCATAGTGGCAGAATATACCAGTGTTGTCATTTACCAGGATACTACAATTATCAGCAACCGGGCAGTAAAATATACAAAGAATATGAGTACTATACAAATAAATACAGTAGTAACTGGAACAGTTTAGACGAACATAACATAATGGACATACTAAATCATCAATATTTCCAACATGATTTGACTGACAGTTTTAATAACAAAACAGATGCTTCTGAGAACCCAAGAATAAGTAGATGCATTTCAAAATGTGGATCAATTGATGGCTAAATTAAAAGACAAGTTCTGTCCAGCACCTTTCGTACATGGATATATCAATGCAAATAACAGAGCTCATAAACTTTGTTGTATGAGTGATATTGTGGGCAGGTTTGATAATTCAAAACCTTTGCAAGAAACATTTCAAAATTTTTGGAATGGAGAGTTTATGCAAGACACAAGAAAGTCTTTTATGCAAGGAGAGTTTCCTGATGCTTGTTGGTATTGCAAAGAACACGAAGAAAAAGGCAACATCGCTGAAAGTCAACGTGTGCAATTACTTAAACGTTATGAAAATAAACTAGACTACGAAGAACTTGAGTTAGATATTATAAACGGTAACAGACATAATAAGCCATTAGATATTGATTTACGTCCTGGTAAACTATGCAATTTAAAATGCAGAAGTTGTAATACTGTTTGGAGTGATAAGATTGAAAAAGAAGTTTTAGCAAATCCAGAGATACAAGGCAAAGAATGGTATTGGGATACCATTACACAAAACAAAAAGTCAATGGACATTGTTAATAGTATTGACTGGGAAAGTGATGACTTTGATATTGTAAGTGGATTTGATTTAACAAATGTTAGATGGTTAAAAATGTCTGGCGGAGAGACACTAGTAGATAAACGTGTTATTAAAATGTTACAACGTGTGGCAGATACAGGTTATGCAAAAGATATAAACTTACATTTACTTACTAATGGAACAGTTAGTCCACATAAACTACAGTTATTACTAGAATCATTTAAACTATTAACAATTAATACAAGTTTTGATGCAAGTGGATCGTTAAATGAATACTTAAGAACAAATTCAAAGTACGACAAGTGTATCACAAACTTTAAAGACATATTTAAAATAAAGAATTTACAATGGCAAGGCATTAATGCAGTTATGCAAGTTACTAATGCTTTCAATGTTGACGAATGGTATAGTGAATTATATGAAATAGGCAAAGAAGCAGGCGGGGATAAGTTTAAAGGAATTAACTTACTGCCGTTAGTTGATCCTATGTATTTGTGTGTTGGTTGGTTAGATGAAGATCATAAACAACTTATTCAAAGCAAGTTAGACATATTACTTAAACGTTATGCTAACAATACCGATATTGAAAAGAAATTAAAAGTTTTAAAAACAGAATTAAATCAAAAACTAGATGTAGAGTACGAAAAGGCAAGGTATGTAAGACATACAAAAGCATTAGATAAAATTAGGAATACAAATGTGTTAGATTTTGTGCCACAACTACAGAGGTATTGGTAATGGAATGGCTTGATATAATAAACAACAGACACACAACGTTTGCTTGGGAAGAAGATAGTGTACCAACACAAGAAGAACTTGTAGATGTTCTGCAAGAAGTATTTGCACATATACCATCTAAAAATTTACAGTTTCCTTATCAAGTAAGACTGTTAAGGAATAATGATCCTGAGATAAGAAAAGAAATAATGACTATTTGTAAACGTAATGACCATGTAACAGACGAAGAAGATAGAGGTAATCCTCAAGTACTTGCTCCGTGGCTTATTGGTTTTTGTTCTAGATGGGTAGCAGACTTAGAGTCGAGATACGAAACAGAGTCAACAAGAGGACAAGACTATTTAGATAACCCAGAAACAGGTAAAAGATTAAGACAAGAAAAGCAAGGTAAACATTTTATTAATGAAAAAGGACAAGTGCAAACAGAAAATATTGAAATAGGTATTATGTCTACTTACATAATGTTAGCAATGGCTAACAGAGGAATACAAACTGGTATGTGTCAAAACATACAAAGAAATTATGAAAGAGCAGAAGAGATATTTGATATTGATAGTGATGTTAGAAACTTAGACTTTAGATTTATAATGGGAGTTGGGTATGGAAAAGATGCTAATGTAAAACATGAGTACCTTGATCCTAGAATAGATAAAACAAAATCAATTCCGTTTAAACCTACAAACGTTGAAAAAGTTTATAATCGTCCAAACTTTGATGATGTTATTAAGGTAATAAAATCATGACACTTCCTACAAATACATTTTGTGCGGCTCCTTGGTACGCAACGTATTACAAAGATAGTTTAAAGAAATACAAAATGTGTTGCGTATTTGATCCATGGATGGAGGCTGAAAGCCCTCAGGATTATTATAATAGTCCACTAGTACAAGATGTTAGAGATAAGATGCTTAAAGGCGAGTGGCATAGCGGATGTGCAGACTGTCAAAGTCGTGAAGAAAATAAAATGATTAGTGACAGAACTACATTTAATCATTACTTTGAAAAAGATATTGCTAAAGGTTTTGATACTGGACAGTTTAAGTTAAAGTGGCTGGATTATAGACCTGGTAACTTATGTAACTTAAAATGTAGAATGTGTCACCCTAGTAATAGTAGTTTAATTGATAAAGAAACGCAAGAGAATGAAGAACTTAAAGAGTTCATGGGTAAAAAACATTATCCAGTTAATGATGATCTATTGCCTAATATATGTAACAAAGAAACATTTGAAAATTTAGAAGTATTAAAGATACTTGGCGGCGAACCTACTATTGATCCACAGGTTACGAAACTATTAGAATGGACTGTAGGAAACGGTTACGCAAAGGATATTAATTTGCGTTTCACAACTAATGCAACTAACATGAATAAACGTTGGGTAGAAGCAGTTAATCAATTTAAAACTTGTAAGATACAAATTAGTTTAGATGGCACTGGACCAACATACGATTATATTAGAACAGGTGCTAATTGGAGTAAGATTAAAGAGAATACTTTGCGTTGTCCAGAGATGTATAATAATATTAGAGCAATGGGATCTAACATAGTGTATAGTGTTTATAATTGTTTTACAGTTGATCAGTGGCTACCTGAGTTAAAGCAAATTAGAAGAGAAATAAAAGATCAAGGTATTAACTATGAATTTAATGTAATTAATTGCACAACACCTGCTCATCAAAAAGTATCTAACTTACCAGATGAATTAAAACAAGTAATCTTAGATAAAATTGATGCACTTGGGTTTGAAGACGAAGTAACTCATTCTATAAGAACTTACACAGAACTTCCAGCAGTTGGATCTCCAAGTGGACACGCAATTAGATTTTTTAAACATAACGATATACTAGATAGATTAAGAAGAACTAATATAGAGACATTAAGTCCAGAGTATAAACAATTAAGAGAAGTTTCTAATGCATAAAACAAAAACTAGTTGTAGTGCATTGTGGCGAAGTCTGTATTATAATGACATGACAAATGAGTATAGAGTTTGTTGTGACTTCAAACCCGTAGACATGACGAAAAGAGTAGGACTAGGCAGTGTTGAAGAATATCTTGCTAGTGATGTTTATCAAGAACTAAAGTCTGATATGTTTCAAGGTAAGTGGCACGAAGGTTGTAAAACCTGTGAGATAGATGAAGAAAGAGGAATGGAAAGTCAACGTCAATCCTTTAATAGACAGTTTAAACTAGAAGATATTAAAGACGATCAAGACTTTCAAATAAAGTATTTAGATTATAGACCAGGTAATTTGTGTAATCTTAAATGTAGAATGTGTACACCAATGTTTAGCAGTGTACTAGAGAAAGAATTAAATGATAACCCAGAACTAAAAGAATATGCAAGTACTAAAGTATTTGATATGATGGATGTTGCAGTTGGGCAGTTAATTAAAGACGAAAAACGTTTTGAGCATTTAGAATTACTAAAAGTATTAGGTGGCGAACCTACTATTGATCCACAAATATATGACTTATTAGAATTTGTAATAGACAAAGGGTATGCAAAGAATATAACATTAAGGTATACGACAAACGCTACCAACCAGAACAAACGCTGGCTCAACTTAATTAAAAAGTTTAAAAGAGTTGGAGTAACATTTAGTTGTGATGGAACTGGAGAAACATACGAGTATATTAGAACTCCTGCTAAATGGGAATCAGTTAAAAAGAATATACTAAATGTTGGAGAAATTACAAACTTATATAGAACAGGATTTAATGTAGTGTTTAGTGTTTGGAATTGTTTTACAGTCGATAAATGGTTACCAGAGTTAATACAAATGTCTAACAAGATATCAGGACAAACAGAACAAGACCGTATACAAATAATAAATTGCACACACCCTAAAGGATCACAAGTATTTAATATGCCTGATCAATTTAAACAAATTGTTTTAGATAAGTTAAAAACATTACCACAACACCATACAGTAGTTCAACAGTTAATACATTATACACAACTACCACAACGTAATAATACTGCAACAAAGAGTTTCTTTGACTACAACGACAAATTAGATAGAATTAGAAAAACAAATATTAATGATATAAGCGAACATTATGAAACACTTCGACAGAACACATTATAAAGATCCAGAAGAGTATCAGCAGAGTATAAAAGATAAAGGCTGTTCAGGCTTTTGTCCTATACCCTGGGTTAGTCTAGGAGTTAATAACAACGGTGACTATCGTATGTGTGTTCAAGCCGCGGCTAATAGAAAAGATAATATCAGAGGACAATGCAAAGGTACTGATGGTGTTACTATGCGTATTGAAGATACAAGTATTGCCGACAGTCGCAACAGTGAAGTAATGAAAGAAACACGTCGCGATATGATTGCCGGTAAAAGAAGTGAACATTGTGTCAGATGTAACAAGGAAGATGATGCTGGTTCTAGTAGTAGACGTTGGCTGGACTTAAAAAAGTATTGGCAAGAGTTTGATATTGATGATGCAATAGAAAACACTAACGAAGATGGAAGTATAGACACAGAAGAATATCCGCTATTAGATTTAGATTTAAGACTAGACAATACTTGTAACTTAAAATGTAGAATGTGTGGGCCTACTGAAAGTCATCAATGGTACACTGAATGGGTTAAGACAAGTGGGTATAATAAATTTAAAGCATATGATCATACAGTTAATTTAGAGATGAAAGGCAATCGTGCTCAGATAGTTGGAAAAAGTCCTTATGGTTGGTCTGATAGAGTAGATGTTGCAAACATACTACAGAAAGATGCTCCTCATTTAAAACAAATATACATGAGTGGAGGAGAACCGTTAATCATTAAACAACAATATGAACTATTGCAAAAGTATATTGATAATGGAACTGCAAAAGACCTAGAAGTAGATTACAATACAAACTTTACTAGTATTCCACAACGTGCATTGGATCAATGGAAAGAGTTTAAACAAGTTAATATTGGCGGAAGTGTAGACGGTATTGACAAAGTTAATGACTATGTTAGGTATCCAAGCAAGTGGAGTCAAGTAAAAGATAACATAAAGAAATTAGATACACAAACAGAAGACAATGTAACTTGTTGGTTAACATATACTTGGCAGATATTAAATGTGTTAAGTGTAACAGACTTAATTGAATACTGTTTAGAACAAGACTTCGTTAAGTTTAATAGGTACAGTCAAAGTGCTTTCTTTACATATCACCCTGTACATAATCCTGCGTATTATTGTGTAACTAGTTTACCTGATAGTGCTAAAGAATATGTTACAAATCATATTAACAACTGGAAAAACGGTTGGTTTACTGATTGGTGTAATAGTAAACCTAAAGACTATAAAATGTCTAATACTAATTATAAAATGAGACATCATGGACAAATTATAAGAGATTGGGATCATGGCATTGATGGACTATATGATGTAACAGAGAAACAATTAGATTCAATGTTAAATTTTATGCATGGTAGCAGTACAACAGAACATATGCCAGAGATGTGGAGACGTACACAAATACTTGATAAGAGTAGAGGAGAAAACTTTGAAGAAGTTTATCCTGAACTTGCAGTTCATATTAAAAAACACTTAGGTATTAGTAATGATTAAATTAGAAGATTTAGAATCAATACAATTAGAAATTACAAGTAATTGTAATGCTATGTGTTTAGATTGTGCTAGAAACATTGACGGAGTAAAACTTAATCCATATGTAGAGTTTGGTAAAGCAGGAAACATGAGCTTCGAGTTATTTAAAAGTATACTTAACAAAAAGACATTACCTAACTTTAAGAAGTTAGAACTAGATGGTAACTTTGGTGATAGTTTAATACATCCGCAGAGTTACGAGTTTATGGAATACTATTGTAATGAGTTTCCAGGAACTGGTATTGAGATTAACTCTAACGGATCTTATAATGATACAGACTGGTGGTATAAGTTAGGAAAGTTATTATCCACACATCTTAAAAAGAGACCCGAGCATATTAAGTTTGGTATAGACGGAGTAGACTTTGAAACACACGGAATATACAGACGTAACTTAGATTACAATAAAATTATAGATAATGCAAAAGCATTTATAGATGGCGGAGGTGTTGCTACATGGAAGTTTTTAGAATTTGACCACAACACACATCAAGTTGAACAAGCAAGACAGATAGCAAAAGAATTAGGCTTTAAGAGATTTTATTTAAAAGCAACAAGAAATAAAACAAGAGTAATTGAAGAAACTTTAGATAATAAATCTTACAAAGTAACCGGACAAGCAACAAAGAAAAAAGAACATATTGAAATAGACTCAATGGATAAGGCTACAAGAAATGTTTTAGAAAATCATATAAAAAGTATTGTAAGTGATACTGAAAACTTTTATGATACAAGTACAGTCCGTTGTCCGTGGCAAAAACGTAAGATGATACAAATAGATTACGATGGTAGAATATATCAGTGTTGTCATATTGGTGGAAAATATGGTAGAGCAAAGAACTTTAGACATAAAGAGTATCAATATTACATTGACAAATATGGTATTGATTGGAATAACTTAAATATACATACACTACAAGAAGTTTTTGATCATCCATATTGGAAAGATCTCGACGAAAGTTTTGATAATAGTATAAATGACAAATCAAATCCAAGAATTAAAAGATGTGTTGAAAAATGTTCAGCAGAATTATGGGGTAAAGCATGAGTAAAACATACTGTCCTATTCCTTGGAACTTCCAAGCAGTAAGAAACAATGGTGATGTTCGTATTTGCTGTCAAGCAAATGTAACAAAGAACCAGGGTGTGGTTAGACATAAAGATGGCACACCTTATAATGCAGGAAGAGATAGTTTAGTTAGAGCCCGTAATGCCGACCTTATGAAAATTGTTCGTAAGAATATGTTAGCAGGTATATGGAGTGACGAGTGTAAGAGGTGTAAGCAAGAGGAAGAAGTTGGACTTAATAGTAGACGTCAATATGAATTACAAACTTGGAGTAAACTTGATATAAAAGAAGCACGAGCACTTACTAAAGTCGATGGAACTATTGATACAGAACGTGCTCCAATAAATTACTACGATTTAAGATTTGGTAACTTATGCAATTTGCAGTGTCGTATGTGTGGACCTACTGATAGTCATAGTTGGTATGAACAATGGACTGACTATCATAAAGAAGAAGGCTTTCAAGATACACATGGATACGTTAAGTTAAATCGTAATAAAAAAGGTAGATTAGAAACTAAAGATTATAGTTGGCACGGATCTACAAGTTTTTGGAATAATATTGAAAAGAATTTAGATAAAATTCAGCACGTTTATATGGCAGGCGGTGAACCTATGATGATTGAACGTCATTACGAGTTCCTAGAGAAGTGTGTTAAGAAAGATGTTGCTAAAAACATATTAATTGAATACAATACTAACATGACAAACTTACCTGACAAAGTATTAGAGTACTGGAAGCATTTTAAAGAAGTTAGAGTTGGTGCAAGTATAGATGGTATGGGAGAAGTATTAGAGTATCAACGTTATCCAATTAAGTGGGAACAGGCAAAGAAGAATTTAGATAAACTAGATAAGTTTGCACAAGAAAACAGTAACATAATGGCATGGATAGCCTACACTGTTACAGTGAATAATGTTTGGCACTTGCCTGAGTTTATGTTATGGAAAGTTAAATCAAGTGGCTGGAAGAAGATTAACAGTACAATGAAAAGACCAGTAATAACTCATCATGTTGCACATGGTCCAAAGAGAATGAACTTAAAGATATTGCCTCCGCATTTAAAAGAAACTTTAGAAGCAGTTTATAATAATTGGAAAGCCATATTTGCTAGTGAGTTTACTGAATTACAAACAGAAAAGGCTTGCAAAATCCTTGATAGTGTGTTACAATTTACTAAATCAGAAGATTATGATCAATTAGACGAATACATCAAATTCACAAAATATTTGGATAGAACTAGGAAACAAGATATCACAAAAGTTGTTCCTAGATACAAGGATTTGTTTAATGATTAAAGAAGGATATAAAGGTCTAAACAATTCAGTATACATTGATAATGGATTTAGAATACAAATAGAATCTAGTACTAGATGTAACTGCTTATGTCCTGGTTGTGCTAGAACAAAAATTAAACAAAAGTTTGACGCAGGAAAAAGTAACTTAATGTATCCAATTATGGATATGTCATTAGAAGACTTTAAACTATTAGTCCGACCAGAGAACAATATATTTAGAATAACTTATAGTCTTACACTAGGAGATCCTATATATAGTGGATCGTTCTTAGAACAGTTAGAATATTTAAATACTTTAGAGAAACGTCCTTGGATTAATTTACATACAAACGGAAGTGGTCGTTCTAAAGACTGGTGGTATAAACTAGGTAAACTATTAAAAGGCAGAGACAGAGTTGAGTTTGCTATAGATGGTTTAGAAGATACAAACAAAATTTATAGAATAAATTCTAAATGGAAAACAATTATAGAAGGCATTAAAACATTAAAACATAGTATAGATGAAATTGATAGTGATGCCGAAGTAGATGTTAGACACATTATATTTGAACACAACTATCATCAAACTATCGAAGTTTGCAAACTAGCACAAGAACTAAAGGCTAATACTTTGCGTATTTTTGTTGGTGATGGTAGAACGCCAAAGCATATGATTTTAAAAAGTAAAGGGTGGGATATAATTAAGAAAGAAGTAAATGATTATCTATCCTAAATGCAAATATAGAGATGACCAAGTTCCTATCCTAAGAGTAGATGGATACGTTGGACCTTGTTGTCACTTTGGAGGAGAACAACCCTGGTATGATTTAAAACAATTACTAGGAGAGAAGATAGAACAATTACATATAACAAAAGGAACTATGGATGAAATTAATCGTAGTGAAGCAAGTTATATGATTGAACAAAGTTTTACAGAAGCACCTATGGATACTTGTAAACAAATGTGTGATAAACCTTTTTTAGAAACAAGTAAAAAGAGTGGCTTTAGTACTGCTAACAACAAAGTAATGATTAAGAATTTAAACAAGAGTAGATTAGATGATTGATATTTTAATTAAATCTATAATAGGTGGACTAATAATTGGAATAGTTAGTACGTTGGCACAGAAGAACCCAACTGCTGGTGCATTTATAATGGGCATACCTTTAGTAAGTATTATTACATTAAGTATTATGCATTATAGTGGCGTTGACTATCAAACGTTTAGAACATTCTCATATCAAACTGTTTACTTTGTAGCAATAAGTTTAGTATTCTTTCCTATCTTTGTTGCACTTTATAACTACAACTTTTGGTTTGCTTTACTAGGTAGTGCAACTATAACAGGTGCTTTAATGTTAGCCAGTGTTAAACTTTTGGACTTTTAAATGACTGATTTAAAAACTAGTGAATATGATTTTAGTGCTATACCCTACAATGATTTAGTTAGTGTAGGACAACGTACTTTAATACATAGGGATATATTTACAGTAAGTTGGCTACTAGGAAGATTCTGTAATTATAAATGTAGTTATTGTTGGCCCTATGCTCGTAGTGACAGAAAAGATCATAGACCTTTAGAACTTTGTTTAAAAACAATAGATGAGATTAAAAGACAGGCTAGAGAAAATAACTTTAACAGTTTTCACTTTAGTTTAAGTGGAGGAGAACCAACTTTCCACCCAGGCTATTTAGATATAATGAAACATTTATCTGATGATGCACAAAATACGAATTATACAAGTGTACATATGACTAGCAACTGTAGTCGAAACATGAAATGGTTTCAAACATATGTTGATTACGCAAGTAAGTTTCACAGGGCTAGTATCACTTGTAGTTTACACGTTGAACACGTTAACAATAAAGAAAAAATGCAACAATTGGCAGACAAGTTAATACTATGTCAAGAACATGATGTACAAGTTACAATTAATATGGTTATGGTACCACAGTTATTTGATCAGTATTATGAAAATGCATTGTTCTTTCATAACCAAAACATTAACGTAACACTAAAGCCTATGAGTGATCCTACGGCGAGTAGAGTTGTAGATGGATATACAGAAGAAATGAAGCAAAAACTGTATAATGATATGCCACAACGTGCTTATACAGAACAAAAAAATAAATATGTAATAAGACCGAAGCCGAATTGGAAACCCTTACCGGAAATGAAATTAGACAACGGCACTGTACCACAACATTTTCAAGTTGAGTTTGAAGATAGCAAAGGCAAGAAATGGTACATGGATCAAGCAGAACGTTTTAATGCGTTTAACTTTAACAAATTCAAAGGCTGGAATTGTAACGCAGGATACCAAGGAGTTATCATAAGAGAACCAGACGGTTCGATTAAGCGAAGTTATAGTTGCAGTGATGTTCCATTAGGGAATATTGAAACAGGATTTAAATTATTTGATAAGCCGATGCCTTGTATATCACAAAGTTGTGTATCAAGTGCAGACAGTAAAATACCGAAAAGAAAGATTATATGAAAACTACAAGAGGAATCTTTGCAGGACTAGACGAGGAATCGTTCAACAAAATTAAAAAAACTTTTAATGTTGAAGAAGCAAAGGTTGAACCAAAAAAGAAAACCAACCAAGAGAAGAAACACTATGGAAAGAACAAAAGAAGAAATAGTAAAAGAAATAAAGACGATAATAGAAAATAACATTCAGCCAAACGTTGCTATGCACGGTGGCGAAATTGTCTTTAAAGACTTTGATGTTGATTCTGGCAACGTACTAGTAATGTTAAGTGGATCTTGTTCAGGATGTTCTAGCAGTATGGTAACACTTAAACTAGGTGTTGAGAATATGCTAAAACATTATGTAAAAGAAGTCACAGGGATCACAGGCGTAGACGATCCTAACTTTAACGATCCATATTACACAAACTACGATACATTTCAAGAAGAAGAATACTATAGTACAGATGAGTATAAAAAAGAAGATTAATAATTGGGGCGAAGACTTACAACTACTAGAAGGGCAAGACAGGTTACAATACCTAGTTGACCTAGCTCGTAATGCCACATCATTACCTCCAGAAATGAGAACTGACGAACGACTTGTTCCAGGTTGTATCAGTAAAATTTGGGTAGATGTGGGTTTAGTAGAAAACAAAGTTAAAGTATATTACGATAGTGATGCTTTAATACCAAAAGGTATAGCAACAATAGTTTGTGATATATTTACTGACAGTACTAAAGACGAAGCATTGAATCTTGCTACGGAAGATTTAGAACCACTAGGATTTATGCAATTAGTAACACCACAGAGACGTAACGGACTCTTTAACCTAATAGGTGTAATAAAAGGGAAAGTAGAAAGGTTGTAATGGAATATAAGGGCATCAGTGAATCCGAATTTCATTTTGTTATCCCGGAAGTAAAAACTCCGTTAAAAGAATTAACAGAATTATATAACAAAGTAAAAGACTATTCCTATACATGGAACGATTACAAGAAGAAATATGATCCAAATAAACATCATCAGCCTAGAGGAGATGGTGGATTAGGAGCAGTATATTCTCCAGACTTAGAAGGTATAGAAATAAAAGACTACCCTGTAGTAAAGGAGTTCTTAAGAAACTTTATTTTTTATCAACCAGATGAAAAAGATATTAATAACGAAAGTGGATTAGAAGGAAATGATGTTACTTTTATGACATACGAGCCTGGCTTTGTATTTAAGAAACATACTGATAGAGAAATGCAATACAATCTTATGATGCCTATACTCCCATTAACTAATAATGAACCTATACATTATTGGGTAGGAGAAGATAAAGACAGGGATATTACGGATAAGAAAGTAGCAACTGTTTACTATAATTTTGATCACCCAACAGTTTGTAATGGTAAGGCTTTACATAGTGTAGACGAAATTAAAGAACATAGAGTTATATTTAGAATTAAACTTGCTAAAGAATCATTTGAATCAATTAGAGAAAGGTATAAACGAGGTACATTTTTAAATGTTAATGACTAAAGAACTAACGCCAGAGATGGATACTTGTTTACAAAAATTTTGTAAGAAGTGTGAAGAACTAGGTTATATGAATAATACATTTTCAGCAATGAAGTATGATTGGTTACGACAACAAGGAGGTATATGGCATTGTGTATCACACGGAGGACTTGAAGCAGGTTACGGAGATATATTAAGTTTAGCAGGATGTCATCCATTACCAGAAGTAAACGACAATGCGTGGAGAGTAATGTTTAGAGGTGTACAATTACCAGGACATTATGGATTTGGGTTAAGTAAGTATCATATGAATGCCTTAACATGGAGGTATATACTTCCTAAACAGTTAGAGTTTATCGGACCAGACAAAGAAATTTATATCACTACAAACATGAATAATGATGCTAGTGGTAAAATGAACAAGACACATCGCTTGTTTCAAAGACTAAAAGTACTAGGAATGGTAGAACATCATAATGATATGGAGTTATACTTTACTAGACAATCGGTGTGGAAACTTAATAGAGAAATGTACATGGAGGTACGAGCTAATGTGGTTTAATTGGAATCATCTTAGAGAAGCCGAAAAGCATGGTGGCAATAAAGGAACAAACGCAGTAGTTCTTTATTTCAAACATGGCTGGGTAAGTATAAAAGAAGCATGGAGTTTATTGTTATTATGTATAGCAAGTATCCTACACGCAATTTGCCCACCGTTGTTTGACTTTAAATTATTAGAACTAAGATTAAAATATGATGAAAAGTTATATGACTTTGTTCCAACACACCCTGCTTGGGATAGCCTAAGAAAAAAAATAGCAAAAAAGAAAAAGAAGTAATTAATGCAATACGAAGAACTGCAAAAGATTATTAGTAATGGTATCACTATTCAATCAAGTGGTACAACAGGAACACCTAAACGAATAGAACAAACTCCTGCTAAACTAAAAGCGGCTGATGAAGTTGCAATAGATAGTCAACAACTTACTAGTAACTCTAAAATTTATACAATATGTAAAACAACTCATGCTGGAGGTTTGTTAGCACAAACTTTACCTGGCATTCGTATTGGAGCAGAAGTTATTGTAGAAGACTTTAATGCATACAGGTTTGTTAGAGAAGTTACAAAGTATACGCATACGCATATTACACCTGACCATGGCAAAGCAATAATAAAAACTAAAGGCTGGAGAGATTTAGATTTAACAGGATTATGGGTAACTTGTGGTAGTGACAGAGTTCCGTGGTATTTAATAAGTGCCTTTGTTAGTAAAGGTGCAACGTTTATGACTAATTGGGGAATGACAGAGATAGGACCTTGTGCTATCAATACAGTTTTTGATAGTATGGACAAGGTAGAAGAATATAGAAGTAAAATTATACACGGTATGAATGGCGACGAATCTTTACCAATATTAGGAGATAGATTCTACTGTGATTACCAAATATCTGAATGGAATGAACTAATTGTTAAAGGAGATATATGCGTATATAATGATTGGTTTAAAACTGGAGATAAAGTAGTAACTAAACAAGACATATTATATTATGATGGGAGAATAAAATGATACTAGACTTTTTCGTATTAGTTTTAATTATTATTGGGTCAGGCATACTTTATAGTTTTTTATGGAGTTGGCACAAAGACAAAGAATGGCGACGTAACAATCCAGATGAACATAACATAAAAGAAAAAGAATGATAATAATTAATGCACCAATGGGAGCAAAAGGTCATCAAATAGGTAGACTTCTTGCTAGTTGTGATAATGTTGCTTGGTACAATACTGAAGCAAATGGCGAACACCCGTGGATGCCTTATAAAGAGAATGCATTATACGGAACTGATAAGAATTTTACTATATATCACTGGAATAGACGCTTTAAAGACGGTTTAACTGTTCCCCCTGTACTTGATATGGCAGAACGTCAAGGGCTTTGTACGGGCAAATATGACGCTCTAAAAGGCCCAATTGAGCAGGTTCAACCCAAGCATTTACTGTATACACTCCATGGTGCCTTAGATAAATCTAAAGCATTCTTTGAAGGTGCAAAACATATAGTAGTCATACCAAAAGACATGGCTAGATTACTTGCTAGGTACTGTCAAACAAGTGCCAAGTATTATGTGAATCCTGAGAATCCAGATAAAACATTCTTTGATTTATATGAGGGAAAGTATATGAATATACTAGAACATCTGGAGAGATGTGTAGATAACTATAGCCGATTTGCTAGTGAGGAAGATGTTATTGTATCTGATCCTGATAAGTTATTCATAGAAGATAACTTTAAAATGGTTTGTGATAAATTTGAATTAACATTTAATAAAGAAAATTACGATAAAGTTATTAGTTTTATTCAAAACCCAATGTCGCAATAAATGTATCTAGTTTTTGATTTTTTACTGTATAAGAATATGAGTCTTCATTCTTACCTTCGAGTATATCTCTATTAGCATTAATAGGAACCCCTTCGATCATACGAATATACTTTAGTATCATTTGGTCTTCGGTGTCAACACCCCAAACGTTTTTCCAATATCCTTCATTACATATATTCATAGTTAATTTGTTTTCATGAATGAACATTAGATTATGTCTATTCTCATGAGCCATTTCTTTTATCATTGTTTCGCGATTAGTATATGCTTCTTTGTATCTTGGGTAAGGTATATCAAATCCACCTGCACCAAACCAACCTTCTTCACAGTTTTCATTTGATCTATAAACAATTACATACTTACTGTTTGGAAACATCTTATAAATTTTAGGTAAGTCAATACTAAATTGATGACACTTAATAATTTTATATCCGTTATTCTGTGTTATCCATGCACTATCTATTTCTTTAAATATTTCTTCTTTAGAAAGTTTATCAAGTTTATTAAAGTTATCTCCCCAAGGAAACCCTGGACCAAAATATGATCCTCTATGTGGTATTATATCTGGATCATTAAAGTGTGCATACTGTCTATCATCAGCATAGTCTCCAGTATCAAATAGATACTTTTTAGATTGTGCCATTACATGAGCAACTGCACTCCATTTACTTCCAGGGGCACCTGTGAAAAATACTAACTTACTTTCGTCCATTACCTGTGCATTCCGTTTTTATTTTGATAATTTAATATTGCTGACTTAATGGCATCTTCTGCCAATACACTACAGTGAATCTTTACTGGAGGTAGTGCAAGTTCTTCTACAATGTCCATATTTTTAACTGCCTTTGCTTCTCCTAGTGTCATACCTTTAACCATTTCAGTTACAAGACTGCTACTAGCAATCGCACTTCCACAACCGTATGTTTTAAAACAAGCATCTTCAATGACATCATCTATTACTTTTATTTGCAATCGCATAACATCTCCACAAGCAGGAGCACCTACCATTCCAGTTCCTACACTAGAATCGTCCGTATCCATCTTGCCTACATTACGAGGATTTTCGTAATGGTCTAAAACCTTTTTACTATAAGCCATTTTATTTTCGTCCGTATTTGTTAATAACTTTAACTGTAGAATCAATTAAACTCTGTGGGATAATCTGATTGGTATAAGTTGTCTCTGGGTTATATATCATTGCCATGTTGGCTTTACTTCTGTCATCGAGCATATGTTTTGTATATGCATCTCTACCTTCTTGAGTATCTAAATCCCATGAACCATCACCTAGTTGTTCTGCTAGTGTTTGAATCTTAGGATCTCTGTCCCATACATCTTTGTAACTTACTTCTGTAGGATCTAATCCTAATGCTTCGTGTACTTGAGCAAGAGTATTGTATCTTAAAAATGGAACACCTAACTCTGCCGCAAACTTAATTGAATTAGCATTTTCTATTTTAATTTGTTTAAGCATTTTTTCATTTGTTTCATACCAATCGTAATGCGGATACTCAATATCAAATCCACCTACAACTTGCCACCATTCTAAACATAGTTGGTCTGGTAAGTAGTATGCAATAATTCTAGCCTTAGGAAAACATTTATGTAAATGTTCTAGCCCGTATGCAAACCAATGACTTTTAATAATTTTAATACCATTATCCCAATCACTGAATGCTTGTTTAAATTCTGTTAGTAGTGCTTCTTTAGACCAGTTTTCCAAATAGTCAAATGTTCTTCCAAATTCGTGGCAAGGTCCAAAGTATACTCCACGATGCCAGCCTATGCCTGCTTTCTTACCATCTTCATATGAAGCAGTACGTTCGTATGAACGTGTTTCTGTTTGGTCTGAAAGGTTTATACTTGGGTGACTTGTTATCGATTGGATACTTGCACTCCATCTTGTTCCAGGAGCACCTGTAATTAATATTAGATCTTCGCCTTGATAGTTATCTATTCCACTCTGCATAAATTCTAACCTTATCTTTGTCTGGTATCTCAGTACCAAGTTCTACTAGTTTAAATCCATAGTCTTTACAAAACGTTTCATGATACTGTTCACTCCAATTAAAGAAGTTAACTTTGTGTGTGTTTGGGTTCCCATGGTCAAAACGCCCTGGGTTACAACGCCAAAATATTTTACATGAAGGTTTCATATGTGTAATAACTTTTTCAATTTGTGTACGAATTTTTGCTTCGTCACCAAAGTTAATACTACCTAAACAAAATGCTACATCAAATAGTCTATCTGTTTCAAAGTCTTCAATAGTTGTAACAATGTCTGCTTTATCATTTGCAGGATCAACTCCTACTAAATTTTTTATGTGTCCTTTAAAAGGATTATGTCCACAGCCAACATCTAATACCCAATCTCTTTTACGAAGTTTGTGTACAAGATCCATACCTGACAAAGCATACTTGTCCATTTCAGGTTGCCATTCTGTAGAAAAATATTTGTTAAGTTCTTGCTGGTTCATATTATATATTTATTTCTTTAATGAGTGGAAAGATATTTGCAATAACTTTGGCACAAGCATGAGCAATATCCATATGTTCTTTTTGTGTACCATTGGCGCCACGTAACTCGATATAATGAACCCACGAACGTAATGATCCATTCATATACAATGTAGTCTTTGTAATACCTTCGGGTAAAACTTTACGAGCTTGTTCTTTTGCAATACCTTTTTTAATTGCCCAGTCATATTCTTTTTTAGCCAAGACAGCAATACGTCTTTGAGCCCAGTCCCACTCTTGTTGTAGTTTTGGGTCTTCAACTTCAATACTATTTTGTCTATTCTTAGGGTCTTGTAAACGTGCTTCACTGTATTCAAACATTTCTGTTTGGTCATTTGGATCAGCATATCTCTGACTGAACTCTTGAAAAGCAAAACTGCGATGTCTTACTATCTGATGAGCAATATCTCTAGTAGTATGTATTTCTAAACAAGCACTCACCATCTCTAATGGAGACCAATGTTTGTGCTTAATTAAGTATTTGATAAGTTTTTCGTTAGTTTCCTTATTCATTTGATTGCTAGGATTACTAACCCTGGCACAAAAGGCTATAAGGTCCTGTACAGATTCTAAATGAGTACCTTTGCCTTCATCGGACAAGTGTACCATTGTATCAGCCTGACTATAACTTATGAGTTTAACGTTATCCATTATTAATCTTTCCCAATGTTTGCTCAGTTGCTTCTGAAACAACATCCGCGGTTTTCCCTACGTCGATATGCCAATCGACAAATCGAATCTTTCCTTCAATTTTGTCTAGTTTTTCGTCTAGGGATCTTTCTAATCGGCTATAGTTAAGATTGTTTTGTTCAACAAGTTCTTTAACATTAACGTCAATAGATTTACCATCTTTAAGATGGATTACGAGCCGGTCAACATACTCCATAGGAATGTCTTTGTATTCGACTTCCTGAAATAAATCTTCCCAATGAGATAAAATTTGTGATAACCAAATTTGTGAATTGGTCAACTATCCCTCCACTACACTGTAGAATCAGTTGTCTCTACTTTCGCAGGACGACCTCTTCCTCTTTTCTGTAATGGATGCAATTCGTCTGCTTCTTTAATTAGACGATCTGCTTCTTTCTTCATTGTTGATGCTTGATTTCTCAAACTAGTTGCAATCTGTTCATCAGATAATGCCGCCGTCGAACTTGGTGCTGTCGGACTTGCTCCAACTGTTACTGCCGGTTGTGGGATTTCTCCAATAGCAAGGTTAACTTGATTTAAAGGAACCTTAGTTCTAGCATTAGGTGTTAAATGAATTTCTGTTGTTGGAACTTTTACTAAAAGATTACCAACATGGATTGTATTAAGTAAACCTTCACCTGTTTCAGTTTTAAATCTACTTGCCGCGTCAGCCAAAGTGTCAACACTTTCAGCATCTGCCGTTCCTAGACATTCATTGATTGCTTTTCTAGGTACTGCTGGTAACGAATCGATATATGCTACCAAACAATTTTGAGGTTCGCCTGGAACCTGTCTAAACATTACGGCAACTTTACGGTCACCATGTAAACCAATATGTTTCATTGATTACTCCTTTGATTAATTTGATTCTGTACTAGCACTATCTTCAGTTGCTGGTGCAGTTTCGTTAGTTTCTACTGCTGGTGCTTCATCGCCCTCGGCAGGTTTATCAACTGCATCACCTTTTGGTATTGCTCCTGTTGATACTAGAAAATTAACTAGATTTGTATATGTTTCGCCTACAGTTTTTAATTCTTCTGCTTTAAAGGCTCCACGTTGAGTACAGATTTGAACAATTTGTACCATCTTTTTTAGGTCACCAACTGATAGTCCTGGTTGAGGTGGTAAACCTTCTGCAGGTGGTACCATAGGTGTTCCTTCAGGTGTCTTTGGTGCTGGCATCTTAATACCAGTACTTCCAGTACCTGTTGTCGCATCAACTGGATGTGACGTATGTTTCGCTTTTCTTACCATTGTTTTCTCCATTTGTATAAATAGTTATATACTACTATTATTATTTATCATCACAGGAAAACCCCATGAAGAAGTTGATTATTATTTGTACACTTTTGTTATCTAGTTTGTCTGCATATGCAGAAGAACCTTATAACTTACTCAATCCGCCTAAAGTCGTTGAATTCAATGAACCCCAGGCAAAATACTTTTTTAATGTAGCAGGCGGTTGTGTATATCTTTACACAATGCAATACAAACACGCCGCAGTGGCTAATTTAATAGACGGAAGTCAACCAAGTGCTGACTGGATGTCTAATGCTAGTGCTGAATCCAATGCTTGGATCAATCTAGCAAAACTTACAGAAGTTATCCTAATTAAGAATTACGATGCTACTGCACAAGAAATTCTAGATTATAAACTAGGACAGTTTGCACAAATGAACGAATATTTTGCTAGTACATTTATGTCTACACACCCGCAGGAGTTTTTTACTAAACTTCTAAGCTCTACAAGTTATTGTGTATTAAACCGAGAACCTATTATGAAGTTTTTACAACTTGCAAGTGAGCATGAAAGTAATAAGCCTAAGGATGTGCCAGAGGTTGATAAGCCAGTGAAAAGAATGTAGATTCTTCAGGAACTTCAAACCCAATAGTTACTTCAACATCGAAGCCGTGATAGTCGTTCCAGTCTTCCATATCATCTAATTCACCAAGTTTTGATGCTCGTTCCTTTTTTGAATACTCTGTAACTGTAAATCTGCCATCTAGGTTACTAAATATCCAATTCTTAATATGGTCAACTACTTCGTTATGTGTTTGACCCATATTCATATGATTAACTTCATGTTTAATTTGTGTAAAGTGAGGAGGCATAATACTTACCTCTCTTTGATTAAGAACATTTAATGGATTAATATCTCTCATTTAATACTACCAATCATTACTAATACACAAATATAAAAAAATGCAAAAGCAAAAACAGGTGCCGCATTTGAAATCTTCTTTGTAGTTTCTGGCTCAGGCGTTACATAATTCGAACCCATATAATCTCTATCCCAAGCATCTCTTCTTGTGTCTTTTTTATTACTCATTAGTAACTCGCAAATACTACAAATACAATACAAGCAATAAAACCTGCAACCAAAACATGATTGCCAAGATTTAACCAACTAGTACCTACAGTACTTTTGTTCTTTGGATCTATAAATTTATTTTCCATTATGCCGCTCTTTTTCTACTTTGTTCTTTTTGTTCATAGTAAGCATAAGTTCCAAATGGTGGAACAATATCATCACTACCATGAATAATAAACACTGTATCACAGTATAAATCATCACCCCAACTACCAAACGGATATCCGTCTGTAAACATAATAAATTTCTTAGGCTCAATACCTTTTTCTTTCATATACTCCCAATTACATTCGAAGTCTGTACCTCCGCCTCCAACTGGAATATAGTCAATTAACTCTTCTCCGTTACTTGGATCAAAGTCTTGTTCAGCATAAACACTAGTATCAAAGCACCATACTTTAATATTGTAATCTTCATATGCATCCATAATACCTTTTATTTCACTTAAAAAGTCTCTTGCCATTTTGTTACTAATACTACCTGACATATCAAGAGCAATACAAACATCAATCTTTTCATCATTGTTCATACCAGGTAATACTGCGTCCATGTGCCACGAACGTCTGTTAATCTTTTGAAAAGTAAAGTCACTCTTAATAGTGCTTTCAATTTGTTGTTGAAGTAATGTTCTCCAATCCATTTTAGGTTGTGTCCATTGCTCAATAAGTCTTTTAACACCTGCAGGCAAATTACCAGAACCAGCACTTTGAGCCGCACCCATTACAGCCGCTTTCATTTCTTCTTTAATTTGTCTCTTCTCTTCTTCTGAAAGTCTAGGGCGTCCACTGTTTTTACCTTTAGAACTATCGTCGCCCTCGCCTTCATTGGCTTTTCCACTTCCAGAATCATCTTCTAAATGGTCATCAAGTACTTTATCTAATAGAGAATCAATATCAATTTTATCTGCATTCTCATATAAGTCGTCGTACACTTCTTCAAATGCCCAACCATAATATTTTCTGTCGTGTATCATATCTACAGTTGTAATAGGTTCACCTACAGTATTTTGTATTAGGTCACCATTTACACAATAGTCAGCGGCAATATTTGCCAAATTTTTATCTCTGCCAGGGAACCTTCCCATATGGTCATAAACTACATGAAGTACTTCATGCCCAAACAAGAACATAGTTTCACCTACACTCAATGCATTTACGAATTTTGTATTGTAATAGAAACGTCTACCATCAGTTGCCGCGGTTGGCAACCATTCATCAGCATTAATAAGTTCAAGCCTTGTTGCTAATGTACCAAAAAATGGATGTTTAATAAGTAGGCTAACTCTAGCCTGGATTAGTTTTTCCTTAACTATTTTATCTAGTTCAGGATCAGTTTCAAATCCAACTTCACACTTGAATTTGTTACCTGTTTTATTTGTTTGAAACGACATTTAATACCTCTTTTTTTAACTTACTATTATATAATAGCATCTTTACAGTATTTGTCAACTATTAATTCAGTGTTCTTTTACCGAATCTATTAGCCAAATGGGGAAAATCTTCTTCGAATTCTTGCGAAATTGCTTCTTCCATACCTGATTCTGCCATTGCTAAAACCTGTTTAATTGTATGGTTAACTCTACTATTATCCCTTGGCATTAGAACGGTTTTTAAATCACCATTTGGAGTTATTACTAATACCCAATCGTCGTCTTTGACTGACTTCATTAAGACTTCTAAATCTTTTTTAATGTCTGGTTTCTTCATAATAGTATTTACCAAAAAAGTGGGAGGGCTTTTACACCCTCCCTAATATACCTAGCAGGAGAACTAGGCATTATGACTGGCTTTGATATATTTTCCGAACCTGTCATAAAACTCTTTGTAGTTTTTAAGATATTTTGGTCTCAAAGGAATCTTGTATGTTACAAGTGCCGCCCTTGCACCAAGTACAACCATTTCAGTTTCGAAGTTATCCATCATAAACCTAAAGAAGTTATCTGCAAGTTTATGGAATTTTTCGATACCTTTTGTACCTTCTTTATTATATGCTTCTCTCAATTCGTAACACATTGAAACTGTCAATGAATACCTACCTGAGATTTCAACACTTGAATCTAACTTCTTAACTTTACCGTTAAGTACGTCAGTTGGATTAGGAAGTTTACCACTGTTCTTCATAGTAGCCATAAACTTAACACCAACACCTTCACCTACTGCACCTGACACTAGGTTAGCCAATGTTGCTTCATCCATATCGTCGTCATCAATAAGATCACTTACGAAAGTCCAACTTCTTGGAGTTGCAAAACTTCTACTAGAAGACCTAGGATCAAAATCAAATAAGTCTTGTTTGTGAACTGTAATGTGACCAATTACATCAGAATGGATACCATTATTAATAGCCCACTCTAACCAACTATCATAATCAACTCTCATCTCCATATGAACAAATCTATTTGCCAACGGAGCAGGCATTCTATAAGTAACACCTTTATCAGTTTCTCTATTACCCGCCGCTACAATAACAACGTTATCAGGAAGTTGATACTTACCAACTCTGTTATTAAGAACAAGTTGATATGCCGCCGCCTGTGTAGATTGTGGAGCAGAGTTAAGTTCGTCTAAGAACAATACAACTGTATCGTATTTCTTAGCCAACTCGGCACTTGGAAGGTCAACTGGTGGAGCCCAATCCATAACGCCTAATTCTTTATTGTAAAAAGGAATACCTTTGATATCTGTAGGCTCCATAAGAGCCATTCTCAAATCTATCAATAATGCATTACCAACGTCACCAGAATCAACGATGCCTTGCATCAGTTCTGATTTACCAATTCCCATAGGTCCCCAAAGGAACACGGGTCTCTTTTTTGTAAAGGCTTTTAATATTGCCTTCTTTGCTTCAGTACTTGTTACAGTTCTGTTTTCAGTGATTGTAGACATAGTTTCTCCTGCTTTCTGTGTCATGTTTATAATTTTATATTAGCACCATTCTGTATATTGTCAACCTTTTTATGCAACATTTTGAAATCCTAAACTTGCAACAACGGATTTATTACCGCTTTCATCTATGACAATATCTCCAACACTAACTGAATGCATTGGTTTAAATCTTTCTATTTGTTCTTCAGGACCTATATTACCAACTTCAAATACATCTTCTAAATCGTTAGCATTAATATTTGCAACGTGTTCAAAGTAACCATCTTTAAATGCTTGACTGGCTGGAACATTAATATCTTCATTACACATTATCATATCCATTTTAGCCTTCTGCTTTGGAACTGAATTATGTCCTGTTTCATTAACTTGGTCAACTTCTGCACTAGTAAGTTTAATTTGATAAAGTTTGTATTTCATTATTTGTCCTTTTTCTCTTAACATACTATTATAATAACACCATTCTGTTATCTGTCAACCTTTTTATATTGCGTATTTTGACCAGTATTCTTGCCATACATCATATAATCCATCTTCATAATTATCAGCATCAGATGATCCAGCAAGTAAATTTACATGGTCTTTCATTTTGTTTTGAAACTCGTTGTAGTCTTCACAACTTTTTATTTCTTCACAAGCGATATCGTAAAATTTATCTACGTTATCAAATATCATTGAACTCATTCCCATATTATACTCCTATTGTTGTTAATTGAAATATTGCTTCGTTAATGTGTAATGCGATACTAATACCAAATATCCATGCTAGTGTACCAAACATAAACCAAATCATAAGCAATACTATAAATGCTTTAATACTAAATTTAATAATTTCTGGAAAGTATTTTACTGCTACAAAAATTATTGCTATTAATCCTATAAAACTTAACATCTTATCTCCTTATTATAGTATTACTATAACATGGATTGCTAATACGTCAACCTTTTATTTTATCGCAGTTTATATGAAGAATTTGATACCTTAAATGCCCATTATATGGTAGTTTAATCGCTTATATAAGGGCCGTATACGGGCAAACGGGTGTTTTGGGTGTACTTTACAAGGGTTTATTGGCTTCTAGATATAAATCTAAGTCGCCATCATATAAAGATAGCATTGTAGCCACTTGATCACCAAATAATTCAATTTTATGGTGGTCATTTGATAGTCGTCCTACTAGGAAATACGGACACTCTATTATTTTGTCCATATATAGGACTTTTTTCATTGATTGTACAGGAGTTTTGAGAGTTAGTGTGGTATAATCAATATCACAGTTCTTTATAAAAAACTGCCTACCCACATGAGTTAATCTAAGTCCACCATCATCTCTGAAGTTGGCCCAAATTTGAGGATAAATTGTTTTGAAAGGTTCGCTAACACCTACTGCTTCTTTAAGCAGTAATTCGGTTAACTCTCGTTTGTTGATTCCGGATATATGCATTTGCCAGCATTCAGTAAAACTACTGTGAATTTATCACATTTAAATAGTACGTTTAATTTCTTTGCCAAGTTAATTGCATGGCCCGGATTAGAAAAAGAAACTTTTTTGTACTTTGGACTAGCATACCCAACCATTGCATTAAAACTTTTTAAGTTAATTGGTTTGGCATCATAAAAGACAGCCCACACACCTTCTGATTGAAGTATTTGATCTGTCTTGTAGTCTTTATCGACTTTTTCTATTAGTATTACTGGTTTTGGTCTACTCACTACATATTCTCCTATTATAATATTATTTATCAAATAGAAGGATAAAGTGCTACTATTATGAGCCGAATGAACCGCCGTCCATTTGCCCTGTAACAGGTGCGTTGTCTTGCTCCATAACCTTAATTAACTTATCTTGTAATAAGATTACTTTACTTTGTAGTTCTACAATATCATTTAATAATAATTTTGCATCACTAGTTTGTAACGAGACCTGTTCCTTTTGCATATCACTACTGCTTGAAACTAGGTGACTGAAGTTACTAATTTGTATACTCATTTTGGATCCTCTTTATTCATACGCCATAACATAAACACTGGCAAAGAATAAATTAGTATCATAACTAATATCATATTAATCATCTTCTTTACTCTTTTTTCTTAACATTGTTAGCATATCATCTTTCATTTTAAATGGTCCAATGAATTCATATTTGTCTAAGGTTACAAGTTTAGGACAGAAACTTCTTGTCCAGCCATTCTCATACTTAACAACATAATACCCGGCACAATGCATACTTTGGCTTTTTTCATTTTTAGAATATAAAGGTAATTTTTTCCTAACGTCATATACAACATTAAAAGATTTACTTGCACTAGGATAGCCATGAACATCATCAACGTGTCGTTCATCTGTATTCCTAGTAACTTCTGTTTCTACAACTCTATTACTAACTTTGTATACATTAGTTTCAACGTCAATACCAAACTCTTCTTGTAGTTTATTTTTATCAGTTACTTGAAACTTACCGTTCTTATAACTGACTTCGTATTGCTCATTTGCAATCTGTCGAAGTGTTCCACACTTTTGACCATCGGATTCTATAATCCAAAACTTTTTATCAACTATTGTTTTTAAACTGTAACTCATTCTCTATAACCTGCTTGTAAAAATTCTGCGTACTTTTGAGCATTCTCCGCCACCTTGTTTAATTCATACTTTCCACAAAACTTTAAAAACTTTGCACCTACCATTGTATGATCCTTTATTGCTACAGTTTCATCAATATGGTCATCTACATAGTCTTTTATTTCTTGTGGTTGTTTTGTCAAGTCAATCAACTGTACGTTTCGTTGATAATCATCTATTACACGATGCTCAATACCATTATGGTCTACCCAACGTTGTAGCATCATATTATTCCAATTGAAGCCTTTGTTGTTTCTATCTTCAAATGCTTCTACTAATCCTACTTTATTCTTTGTACCTTTTTTACGAACACCTGGAAATGCACTAAACACATTGTCACTAGTATCACCTCTCATACATTTTTCAAATAATAACCATTCAGGGTTAGGTGTTTCTTTAGGTTGTTTTGTTTTCTTATCAATTACATGATTACCTTTGTCATCAAAGATACCTTGTAGTGTATGTAATTCTTGTGTAATGCCGTTGTATTGTGTAACCTTATCAGTTATTAACTGTATAAAGTCTGTGTCACTACTAACAATACAATGTTCATCTTCAGGATGTTTATGTACCCAACGTGCAATAATATCATCTGCTTCTGCAATATCACATCTTAATACAGAACAGTTTGTTTTCTCTCTTAAGAATGTTGTAAGTTCGTCAAATGCCTCCCAAAACAATTTATCTTCTTCTTGCTCTGTTTCAGTAAGTGCCTGTCTTGCCACTGCTCTATTCTTTTTATAAGGTTCATAGAAGTCTTTACGCCAACTACGTCCTTCCAAACAAAACACAACATGATCCGCTCCTTGCTTTGACCATGCCTTAAGTACTGCATTCAATGTAATATGAACTGCTAGTCCTAGTTTCTCCCAACTGTCAGTGCCTCTAAATGCTACGTGACGTGCTCTAAAAAAGGTATTTGCGGTGTCTACTAATAGATATTTTGTCATGTTAGTCCTTATTGATAATGTCTGGTGTTATAGCATCAATTACATTTACTGTTGTTCCAACAACTGCTTTAGCCGTATAGATAGTTGTACTAGCAACTGTGTCAACTACTGCCACTGAAGTGCTACAACCTGTTAGTATAGTAATAAATGCTAAACTTAATATTGCTTTTCTAATCATACTGTATTGTAAACAATTTTGTCTCTTCTGTCAAGTCCTTATATATCTTTTCGCCAATTCTTTCGTGTTCTCTTTTGTCTATAGTACGAGTTTTAAATGATGAATTGTATTGTGATCCTGTTCTAATGTCTCTAATTATATCTGATTCTTTAGGATCTGCTTTGGCTCTAACCTTGTGTAAATGTGTTATTTTTTGTGCTATAGTATGGTTGATAATATGTACAAAATCTAAATCTTTATCTAAATTTTCAAACAACACATCAGAAAATAACTTCTGACTCCATTTAGGATCAGTCCATTTAATATTAATATGAGGTTGATCGATTAACCTTCTTTTCTGTTTTATTTTTTGTTTAGTAATTGCATTTGTATTATTGTCCCGCTCTTCATTAAGTTTTCTATGTCTCATTATCTCAAGGTCTAATTGTTTTTTGTTTGTAACTTGATCATAGTAAACAGATTCTTCACCATGTTTACGAATGTCATTAAACACTTGTTGTATATACCAATCTTCTAAATTATGATATTGTGTAGAATGTATTAAGAATCTATTGTAATAATCTGACACTTCATTTACTATTTCGCAGAATTCAGTTCTTAACTCTTTTAACATTTTGTGATCGTTAAGTGTATGATCATTTAATTCTTGTAATGCTCCAGCAACTTCAGTTGGGTGTCCTTTAAAAATAACTTTTTGCAGTTTTTCTAGTCGAGCATTTTCTTCTGGTGATGTAGATAGTAAACCTAACTTACCTTTGTATAAAGGTACATTAAGAAAGTAATAATTAATAACATCTTCTTCATCACTGTATTCTTCTATAAGTCTTATAGTTTCTTTAATTGCACCACCAAAACTTAAATCATGGTCTTGTATGTAATAAATGTTTGCATCTAACTTATTAGCAACCATATCAGCCCAACTATTATATAAAGAGTCAGGATCATTAATAAAATTCTTCTTGGGCCACTTCATGTCATTAAACTTTACACCTTGTTGTTTATTTGATGACGGTTGTCTAGGTAAGTCCCAGCCATCACCAATTACAAATATTCTGTGTTTAGTTTCGTTGTTAATATAGTTTGTCATAATAGTTTTAAGAAACTCCCTTTTAAAGATTTGTATGCGTCAGCATCAAAGTATTGTCTTCTATAAGGTTTGTGATTTTCGGATAGAATGTCTACAATACTTTCATCTAAAAACTCAACATTTTTTGGTAAATCTAAATTTAGATTTTCGTAATGTGTAGTTCTAAATAGTATTATCTTCTTTGTAATAGTACTTATTCGTTCTAAAAACATCTGTAATAAGTCAACTTTACCATTTAAGTCTATAACTTGTTCTTTCTTATCACACATCATATTATATGTTGCTTCTTGGTCTTTTTCTAACCAACCTATATTATCTTTACCGTCTAATAATAGGTACTTGTTTAGAAAAGGATCAATGTCACAACTAACTGGACCAAAGTCTAATTCAAACGTTTGTTTGTTTTTTAAATATGTAGAATATAAATTAGGAATACCAACAAATGCTATTGTTTGATCCTGTTGTTCTAGTATTTGTCTTTCATAATTTTCTATTGTATCTAACATTTCTTCTAGTGTTAGTCTATGATGTCCAACTACAATACTTCTTGCTTTGTATAGTTCTGCTAGATGGCTTACGAAACTTCCTTCTCTATTATCAGGATGTTCTACGTTGTGCATTCCAAAGTATTTTGGATCTTCGTCAGCAAGATGATAAAGGTTGCTTGTACAACAACCACTTGTATAACCATCGCCTATATTATAAAATAACATTTACTTTCCTATCTCCCAACCAACTACTATTCCGTAATTCTTGTCGCCTATATTTTCGTATGCTGGTGAAATAAACCATGTTCCAACTTTATATCTAATCATTGGAATAACATCTCTATATTTGTACCCTGTTACTAATCCTAGTTCTAACTTACCGTTTTCAGTAATTTGATATTCTTTACCTACATATGCACTAACTCTACTCTCAGAATTATAATATATACCTGTTATATTATTATCTATTGTGCATCTGGCGTGAGGATGTAAATTATTATAATCTCCCTCTAAACCTATGTGTGCCGTTAAGGCTAGAAATAAACCTATGCAAGTGTTCACTTAACACTTCTCTTTAAATCGTCTCGGTTATTACAGAACACTCTTACAAGTCTTGAAACATCAATTTCTTCAGTTTTAAGTGTTTTAGGGTTTGTAAAGATTACTTTGCTTTTGTTTACTTCTAATTTAATTCCTATATCAGAAGATACTATAATAGCATTGTCTGTATTCTTTCTCCAATCGTGTGAACTATATTCAGCCATTACTTGACCTCCTTATAGCCGTCCCCTATGTCTTTTGTTTCAATGAATCTGCTTCTTTCTTTTTCATCCATTGCTTCATACTCACTTAATGCAACATTTTTACATACTGCATTAAACCACTGGTCAACTACATCTTCGTCTTTCACACCTTGAAAGCCTTTGCTTCTAAGTTCTTCTACAAAGTATTGATTCCAATCTAATTCAAATGCACCTTGTACTGGATTCTCTGAATCAATATCTAATCCAATAACTTCTATAAAAGGTTCTTTGTTTTTAGTTGCCAATGCTTTTGCTTCAGCAGAGTCTTTAGGTGTTTGTGCTTTAATTGTTTTTTCAAGTTTTTCTTTTGTGCCAAACATCTTTTTTAGTTTATCTATCATACTACTCCTTTCCGCTATTTAAATCCATAGCATTTAGTTCTTTAGCCATATTTAGAAAGTTTGCTATCATGGCATCCATTTTTATGTTAGACTGATCCATACCTGCAGGAATACATATGGCTTTCTGATCTTGTTTTATAACTTGATCCAATGCTTCTTTACATATATCTGCGTTAGGATACATAACATTCAAACTTAACAAACTCGATATTAGCATATATTTTATCATTGTTTTTCCTTTACGTTCCGATTGCGTTACCAAATAGATAAACGTGTACTCTTGCCGCTACGTTATATCCTCTTTTAAAAGCCTTCTCTGCCACTTCACCAGCACCAGTTGTTTGCTCTTCTTCTCTTGCTCCTGTGGGCATAACCCAAACGGGCCAATCAACGCCAGCATCTTTAAACTTTGCTATTGCGTCTTCCATCTCTTCCCACTCTCTTTCTTTAGGTCCTACTACAAATTTAAGTTGTCCTTTACTAGAAAGTTTTCTATACTCTGCAACTACTTCAGGCTTAATTGCTTTCTCAGGCTTTTCACCTGACACTGTAAATAGTTTAGGACTACAACTAAAGAATATTTCAGTATCTATTCTGTTTACCCAATCACAGAACTCTGGTCTTAATTTTTGTGTACCATTTGTTTCAAATGTCATAGACTCCGGCAAGTTATTTTGTCTCTCAAGTTCTTCATATATACCAATTGTTGCTCTTTGCCCTGTAATCATTAAAGGCTCACCACCTGTAATACATAAGTGTTGCCTTTGATTTGTAACCGGGTGCAAAAATAATCCTTCTGGATTACTTTCATTCTTCATTACGTCAACAATCTTCTGTGCTAATACACTAGGAGTTTCTTGTCCCATTAACTGCTTAAACTTCTTGGCCCAAGTATAACTACTGTCGCAACCTTTTTCCCATACAGGCAAGTCTTCAACTTTCTTTACACTGTCAACATCAAAGTCTTCAAAAGGTAATTCATATGTATCTGGATTTGTAGGATCTATTTGTCCAAAGCCATTACACTGTAAATTACATAAAAAGAATCTTATCCAAGCAGTAGGCACACCTGTATAGTTACCCTCTCCTTGGATACTGTGAAATATTTCGCTATAATAATATTTCTTTTCTTCCATTAATTCTACTTCTCAAAAATTGCACTATTGGCGCCATGTTCAAAACACTCTACACTTTTAACTCTAACTGTAGGGTTCAGCGATGTTCCAGCCCTCTCTGACTGTAGTAATATGCTCTCCATTTTAAGAAAAGCCATTTCAGCAAAACGTTCACTTCCAACTGCTGGAAATACTCTAACTTCTGCTAGACCTTTTGCATTTAATTCTTCTAATGCTCCACGTTGTGGATCATCTTCAGCAACAACAAGAGTATGATCGAACTTATCTTCTAACCATTTCTTCATCTCTTTCATACCGCCAAAGTCCATTACCCAGTTACGTTCATCAAGTTCTGTGCATTCAAACACAAACTTAAAACCTAAACTGTAACCATGTAATAGTTTACAATGACTATGTTCTGCTCGCCACTGCCTAAAACAACAAGATAGTCCTCTATCATTGCCATAGGTTTTTGTACTTAAAAATGTACCTTTATCCATATTTTGCTCCATGTTTCTTTATATTATACACTATATTTAGGCTCGATGTCAAGTTAATAGTCATAAACATCACAATCAAAGCCTTTTCCAGTTGTATCACCAAAATCACCATCTAACTCTATATCATTATATGTAATTGAAGTAATAACTGTGTCACCATTTGGCATTTCTTCAGCATCTATGCCTAATCTACTAGGATCAAATTTCTTTCCTTCTAGTTTAAGATAAACATCGTTGAACGTACCTTTTTCTATACTCATACCATAAAATATATAATTGTGTCCATCTTTATCTGCATATTCATCTAAATCTATGTCTGATATTTTAACTTCTTTACCATTTTTATTTAGAAGTTTTTCAAGTTCAATGTTTTCTAGTATAGTATTAACCCATTTACTTCCCCAGGATTGATCTTCAACTTCATCAACTTCAATCATTGCAGAGTCTACAGTAACACCGTTTTGATGTATGACTTCTCTTGGTGCTTCGTACCAGTCTTTATGGCTTTCGGAATCTTCGTCCCAAAGAAAGTCTGCTTCTTGATCCATATCATTAAACTTCCTAAATGTTTCAGGATCAAGCATATAATCTTGTAATGTCATTAAATCAGGATTTGTATCTAAAACAATTTCACCTTGTTTGACTTTGTTCCAAAACTCATATGCTTTTTTATTAATTCTAGCATATACACTTTCACCACCATATCCCCACACTCTGATACGATAGTGTGTAACAGGTTGTTTAATAGTTTCGATAAGTTCATCGTGTGCTTGTTCAACAGTTTGTATATCTGTAACGTTAGCAACTTTAAAACTACGCCAACCTTTAGCATTAATATCATAGACACCAACATTCTCCAATTGCTTGGCACTAGGTTCTTTTGGTTCTTTCGAACCTTTTGGCATAGCCTCTTGGGGAATAATTGCAGGATCTAACGTGCAAGTCATAATACGTTGATCACCGTTAAGTTTAGTAAACGTAACAACACTCTCTTTTGTCCTAAGACGTTCAATCAATTCTTCTTTGTTATACATATTTATCAGCACCCACTGTCGTTATTATTAAATTCTTCGTTATCATTAACTGGTTCTCTAGTCTGATGACTTTCCCAATAATTAATGACATCATCGAAACCAATGTTCATTATAGAACCATCTGGCAATTCTTCTTCTTGCCATTTTTCAATTTCATTTATTTGTTCCTGAGTTAAGTTTTCAATATTCTCTACTTCATAGTAGTTACCAACTGCTTCTTTAACTCTTTCAAATATATCGTTTTCTACTGCGTCTTCATGTTTATGAATACGTTGCCATTCAAATGCCATTATCTACTCCCATGGATAAACAAGCCAAACATCTTCTTCGGCTTTGTTAACTTCGTGTGCCTGGTATCTTACATTACCAAAGTCACTAGAACCGTTTTCAGTTAAAACTGCAAAGCGAACATTGTTATCCCAAACCTCTTTCACTTCGTTAGATTCAATTTTAGATGACCAATCACTTACTACCCAATTAAATGTAGCACCTGAATCATTTATATCATCTATAACTAGAATGTTTTTGCCTGCAAAGGCATCTTCTGCCATCCAAGTATTACTTTCAGTTTTAATTTTTAAGCCGTCTCTATCACGTAACCTAACGTCTAAAGTATACATAGGAATACCTGTTCTATTACTCATCATAATAGCAGGAGTTAATCCACCCCTAGTAAGTCCTACAATATAATCTGGTCTCCACTCATCATTATACATCTGTGTAATAATATCAGTGACCATCTTTTCAACATCAGTCCAATCATATATATGTTTCTTAATCATTTACTTCCCCTCCTCATCAAAATCATTATACAATGTATACTTGGCAGTAAGTTCGTCTCCTGCCTTTACTGGTCTTACAGTCATCAAATAACAAACAGGAAGTTGATGCCAAAAGCCTTTTACATTTTTACAGTTAGGATTATCATGGTGATTATAAAATGCTCCTAAGGCAGTACGAATACTACCATGTGGAAAGTTCTTATTCATAACATGAACAATACCTAAAATTGTATCAGCATCAAAGTCTTTTGTAGCAAAAAGTCCTAACCCTTGTACATCGGATTCTTTAATTGTTAGTCCGTCTGGTAGTGGTCTATACATTCCATTTTCTCCATGCTTTGTGAAGTACATAAAACCATACTCCATTTATTGTAGGTTCAACTAGTGCTACTGCACCTGCCTCCCATAAACTGGCACCTGTCATAACACTTACGACTGCCATTGCGATAAGAATGTGTCCTAAAGTATAAATTAATGCTAGTTGCAAACTAGTCCCGTTAACTGCATTTCTTATTGCATTCACAATCACTGTCATACATTATCTCCTAGATATGTTTTATGGTCGGTCCAGATGTACTTTATAACTTCAACATCTTTCTCGCCATGCTTTTCCATTGTTTTGCCAGGGTGTATAAATCCCCAGTCTTTTTGTTTTTTACCTGGAATAAAAATAGTCCAAGGTGTAATACCTGGCTCTAGTTCTACTCTATGCATACTGTCTGCCGTTGCCTTAATAAAGGAACCAGGACCTCTCCATCTTTTACTTGCACCAATAACTGCACCAGTATCATTTTTAAGAGGATACCATTCCCAATAACCACCTTTAATAATAAATGTCTTATAACTCCAAGGGTGGTCGTGCAAATGATCCGGATCACTTTTTACAAATTTATGTAAAAATATATTGAAAGGAAAACTATCTCTGTCTTTCAAAAACAAGTAATACCTTTCTAGGTATGGTTCACCTGTTTGCCTATCATTAATAATTCTATATCTTCCTAACCATGTCATTAACTTCTTAAACATTACTATCCTTTACTGCTTGTTCATCAAATCATATGGAGTACTGATTGCTCCAATTCTAATTAGATTTGTATCTACTACTAGCATTTGTCCACTATCTGCTTTGAAGCCTGGAAAAACACCGTTCATTACTTTGAAATGTGTAAAGACGAACAAGTTTCCTTTACCATCCCAACTCTTTATTAAATCTCTAATCCTATCAAACTCTTTTGTTTGTGAATCAAACAACTTATTCTTTTTAAATTCTATTCCGGCATACTCGGCAGTTTGCCAACATCTACAAATAGGACTTGACCATGCCTTCTCAATTTTAATATTATGTTCTCTTAAGAATACACCAATTGCTTTTGATTGTTTAATACCTTCTGACATTAAGTTTCTTTGTTTACCACATACCTTACTACTCTTGTCTTCGTTAATACCTTCTACTTTAGGTGCGTAGGCGTGTCTTACAAATACAATCATTCCACCTTTTTGTAAAGAATCAATTGCTAGTTCTTTGTTAAACTCTCTTTCAAAACTATAAGCAACTGATGTCGATGTTACTGCTAGTATAACTGCTATTAATATTTTCTTAAACATTTTCCCACCTTTCACGTTGTTCTTTTCTTTCTACTAGTTTTAAATGAGCTGGTCTCATGCCATGTTTATCTGTCATGTTAACAACTGTCTTGCCTTGTAATTCTAAAAGAAGAGCATCGTGTGGGTGCATAGATTCTACTTCGTTACCATCGTCCCAACTATACACGTTCCATTCGGGGTCAAAAGTTTCAAACTCTGGATCTAACTTCTTTGTTAGTAAAGTATTTTTAAACGTCTCTCTCATTACTTCAATTTCTTCATCTGTATATTGACGTTCTTCAGTATCTTTAGAATTTCCAGACAACACTAACTCCTCCACTTGTATCTTCAAATCCACCTGTTCTTTGTTCAACGAATACCTTGAAGTCTACTGTATCTACATTATACTTGTAATAAGCAGTAAAGTCAAGATTTCTTTCTTCTGTTTTCATATTAACTGTAGTTTGTGTATTGTTTACATTACCACTTATAGTTCTGCTAGTAGGTACGTTATAAGTCATCTTAGCACTTTCAATAGTAATTGGTTGGCTAACACTAGCACCAAAACCATTTTGTTCAATACCTGCGGACCATGTTGTACTGTATACATTATCTGCACTATCTAACATACTCCATTCACTACCATATGAATTCTTTGTGTAACCAAAACCAAATTGACCAAATATTTTAACATTTTCATATGTTGTACTGTAATCTAAATTTGCATAAGTTGTATAAGAATTTTCTAAATTACCAAATACACCTGTTTGACTATGTGCAAGGAAACTATCCTTCTCATTAAAGAAACCAGGTTGTATAGTAAACTTATGTTCTGTACTATTGTTTAATGCAAATTGAGGAAACTGTAGATGTTTCTCATAATTACTGTAACCAGCATACATATTAGTAGCCGCCAATGTATTTGTAAATTTGTTTGCTCTTGTATCAACTTTATAAGTTGTACTACCGTCTACATAAAAATCTCTCTCATAACTATCAAGTACCATTATATTAGAAAGTTCTGCCATTGCACCACTACTACCTGAAACATAACCAGACATTGTTGAAATGTTACCATCTGTTCTACCACTAGTTGGAATACCTGTTGCTCCAACTGGTTGTGTTGCTTTGTCCATGTCTAGTAAACCTTGTCCGTGTACATTTACATCATAACCTGTAATAGTTTTATCAGCAGTTTCTGTAAGAAGTCTTACAAGGTTTTTGCCTTTCATATGAGGCCACATTTGATTAACAACTGCTACTGCACCAGTTACTACTGGAGCCGCCATACTAGTTCCTGACATATGTACATACCCTGTACCATTATTATCTGTACTGTAAATACTTGTACCTGGTGCAAGTATATAATAATCACTTATAACACCTGCGTCTTTACAAGCACCTTGTTCGTAAGTTGTACACACTGAACCTGCTCTGTTACTAAATCCTGAGATCTTATCGTTAACAATATCCCAACTACCTACTACAAGCATTTGTCCATCTAGTATCAAATTACCATCACTGTTTGTAGCCGTTGCCATTTGATTCATACCAGCACTAAAGTCTGTACCTTGGTTACCAGCGGCTTTGACAAGTATCATGTCAGTACCTAATGCATTCTTCCAAGTTGTTGCTTCACCTTTAGCACCATTATAACCATTTACACCATAGTACCAATGTGTACTATGCCATTTGCCTGTATTATCTAAGACCAAACTATTTTTAAATCCGTTATCTAATCTAACTTCAGCACTAACATTAATTGCTATTGCTCCGTTATCTTTTCCCCACGCCGCGGCTTTACTTGCTCTTTGAAAACTATATGCAGTATTATCTGTTACTTTTGCAATCATTAACTTAACATCAGGAGCAACACCTATCATTCCTTCTCCGTTAAGTTCTGCACCTGTAATACCTGCAACGTGTGTACCATGTCCATTACTGTCTGAAACATCTGTACTATTATTCATAAAGTTTTTAGTAAGTCCAATGTTATTATCTAAGTCTGTGTGGTTAACATTAGTACCAGTATCTGCAATAACTACAATACTGCCTTTACCTGTCCAACCTCTGCTCCATGCCGCATCTGCCTTAATAGTAGACAATACATTATCATTAACATAATTTTTTAATCCAAAGAACTCTTCTGTTCTATATAAGTTTGCGTCTTTAATCGCACCTTCTGTAACTGTACCTAAGTCGCTATTAGTGTAGTCGACACTTTTATAGTTAACAGTACTAGAACTATCATCATCATTATCACTTCCTGATTCATCTTCTTTTTCTTCTTTCTCTTCTTCTTTTGCTTCACCTTTAGTATACTCGTATGTTACAACTGGTGTTGTTGGAACGATATGTGTTGATGTTTCTTGTACTTCAACAACTGTAACACTGTCATCACTGTAAGTAACCTTATACTTTACATTCCAATACTTAACAAGTGTCTCATTATAATTTGTTTGAACTCTGTACTTCTTACAAGTACCTGTAAATGTTGAGCCATCTGTTAGTGTTTGATTATTACACTCTACATCACCACTAAACGATTTGCTAACGTCACCTGCTTCTTTACCAGTAACTTCTTGCTTTTGCATTTCTTTAGCAATTTGTTCTCTACTAGTTTCAGTTACTTCAGGAGTCTCTTCCTTCTCTTCTTCTTTCTCTTCCTCTTTCTCCTCTTCCTTCTCTTCCTCTTTTTCTTCTTCTACAGGAGGATCCTTCTTCTCTTCTTCTTTTTCTACAGGAGTAATATCATTTTTAATATCGTCAATAGTTTTTTCACCTTTACCTACTGCTTCAAAGTCAATCTTATCTTCGTTTTGTGCAAAGGCTTTTACATCTAAATATTCATTATGTTCATCATCAAACTTACCACTATCGACAATACCTTGCCAAAAATCTTCTTTACCATCATAATAAACTTTTTTATAACCTAATAGTTTGTTCCAAGCAGATTGCAAGTTCATTTGTTGTCCATCTACTGTAACAGTATAATTTGCAAACTCGCTAGTGTCCATACTAGCATTATCATTCATCCATTTAAATACACCAACTGCTTCAGTGGCAGTCATCTTTCCGTCAGCAGTAACATCTCTCAATACTGAAAGTTGTGCAAAGTTATCTTGTGCAAGTGTATCAAAACTAACTGTACCCAAGTTAATTGGTTGTGGTACTGAAATAGGAATACTACCTCCACCACCTCCACCACCACAAGCGGTAAGAGCCAACATACTAACCATTCCTAAAACTGCTGTCTTCTTATTCATTATGCTACTCCCAATCCAATAAAGAAAAATATTGCCCAAACAATAAAAGTTGTAAACATACAACTCCAAAAGAATGAAACGAACTTATCTAACATTAAACAGTCTCCATATAAGTTTCTGTTATTTCGCCTTTTTCAATTAATTCATCTTGGATTTCTTTTGCAGTTAAATCTGCATAACCGTTTTCTTGTCTCCAAGATATTTCATCTTCGATATGATGCATTCTCATTATATCTTTTGTACCAATGCCACCTAATCCTAATTTAAGTTCGTTTAACTCACCTCTTAAATCTTCTAAGTCCATTTTAGTTACGTCTATCATTAAGCCGCCTCTAACATTTGCATTGGAACTGTATAAATTGTACCTATAGCACCATCAATTTTAACCAAACATTTCTTTTGATTAACTTTTGTAATCGTACCTGGAGTCTTCTTAGTCTTTTGTACAATGTTAACTTTCATACCAACTGTTAATGTTGATTTTGCATTAAGTACTTTTACTTCGTTAATAAAACTAGTAAGAGCATTAAGTTCTGATAATGACATAGTCATTACTTCTTTTTTCATAGTTGCGTTCATTAAGCGTCTCCTTTTATTAAAATAACTGCACCAGTACCAAATAGTGCTAAACCAATACTAACAATCATTAACATATCTGTTAAAGAATTACCAGCACCACATTTACCATCACAATCACCGCCTGCGCCTGCCATTGCAACAATACCCATAATAACTAAAAAAGTACCAATTCCTTGCATTACTTTATTCATTTATATTAACTCCTTTTGTTTAACTTACTTTATTATAATAACACAAAACGCCAATCTGTCAACCTTTTTACCGGTATTTTACCCATAAAAAAAGCCTTATAAAACAAGG
>Ga0209336_10000023_pt1 | contig 73930 bp, 88 predicted proteins | sample LinPmetageLP32_FD_184042 | JGI IMG/M metagenome (GOLD analysis project Ga0209336, IMG submission 184042) | Marine viral communities from the Pacific Ocean - LP-32 (SPAdes) (version 2) | ecosystem: Environmental > Aquatic > Marine > Oceanic | place: Pacific Ocean | collected 2009-08-23
ATAATAGTACAATCAGTAGCACTTTCAGCTAACGCAAGTTTTAAAATATCTTTTTTTAATTGTGTATCTTTCATAGTCTATTTCCTCATATCGTTTAAGTTCATTTCATCATAAGATAAAACTTTTTTTAAATGTGTCTTACATAGATCAACAGGTATTATACCTAATTTACCTACAAGTGATTCACCTTTCTTTACTGTGAATACTTTTTTACATACTGTACATTTACCTTTTTTCATTAAGCTGCCTCCAACATAGACATTGGTACTCTGTACACTCTACCATTTAAATCAACTAAACATCTAGCATTCATTATTTTTGTAATAACACCAGGTGTCTTTTTAGTTTTCTGAACAACATTAACTTTCATGCCGACTCTCATCATTGATTTAACTTTAGTCTTAATAAGATCAGTAATATAATCTTTTGTAATATTCAAATCTTCAACATTAAGACTTGATAATTGTTTGTTTATTTCAGTTAGTAGTATCATAGTGTTTTCTCCTTTATTGTTTATCTTAAATATAATGGTCCTGTCCATTGAATAGCATAGTTACCAGTAAGTACATTACCTCTAGCGGAGTTAAGTGCTGGTGCTCTCCAACCGGCAGGTTTTAAAATATCACCCATTTTAAAATGTTTAAAGTCTTTCATAACGATAAAAGCTTTTACACTACCACCGTTTACAACTTTAATAAACTTTTTCATTGTTTTGATTTCAAAACCAGTGGCATATTCTTTCCACATTTTTTCTTTTACTTCTTTATTATCACTACGACCAAAGTTATTACCATAGTCTTCATTCATAGCATTGGTCATATTCATAATACCTTCATTTAAGGTTTCTGCTGTTTTATTTACTGTAATCATTATTTTATCTCCATAGCTTTGTAGTCGTTAATAATTTTATTAATAGCATTTTTCATATTAATATCAATCATGTTTAAAAGTGTTTCATCAACTTCAATAACTTCTTTTATTGTTGACTTCATTTTTCTAATTTTATTGTAAGCAACATTTCTTACAATTGAAAGGTTTAAGTTATTCATTTTTTTCATATTGTTTTTCTCCTCTTGTTCTCTCAACTCGTTATATTTCTCAATATCACTCAATGCGTTTTTAGATAATATATTCATATTATTTGTCAGCATATAATGATTGAGAAAATAGAGACATTGTAAAACTAGCAATACCTACACAAACTGCCGAAGCACCTAGTAAATATTGATCTGTTTCTATAGCACCTACAGCAGATACCATAGCCAATGTACCTACAACAGCAAATACTACTGTCATATATTCATATATCTTTTTTTTCATAATGTTTTTCCTTTTGTTACTGTTTTTGTTTTTCATATATACTATTATACCATAGATTCGTTTTAAAATCAAGCGAAAAAAGCATAAAAATCAAAAAAAAATGATAAAATCCCTAATTTTTCTTACGTTTGTTCTTATTTTGTTCTCATCTTGTTCTAAAAAACCAGTAAATTGTAAAATTTCGCCTGATTTAGAGAAAATAGGCGAATCAGCAGTTGAAAATTTAGAAAATTTATCAGAGACTAACTTAAAAAGTGGCAAAATGCGTTGTAATTTTTAAGATAAATAATCTTATGAGTATTAATTGTCAAAATTGTGGACATGACTGTCATTGTGGCAAAAATTGTGAAAAAGATTACGGTGAATTGAAGAAAACAGTTTGTTGTACACATTGTCGTTGTGAAAAAGTTGACGATTCTTGGAAAGATCAAGTAAAATACGATAATATTTAATAATGGAGATATAAAATGGCAAAAATGAGAATATTTAAGTTTTGGAATGAAGCAGGTGATGAAAAAGAAAAAGAAGATTTAAGTTTAAAGAAAGCTGTTAGATCGGTACAAGGGGATTTTAAAGATAAAATTATTGGCGTTGAATATGTCACTAAAAAAGGCAAAAAAATTATTGATTCTGTACAAATACCGATAGGAAGAAAAATTAGACAAGCATTAATAGCAGAAAATGAAAAGAAGCGTTTAAAGGCGCTTAAAGAGGCAAGATAGTATGGCTAAATTATCAAAATCTTTTGTGGCTCATGTTAGTCAACCTAAAAAGACTTCTCAAAATACGAGAAAAGGTGCTAAAATGAGTTCTATGAACAAACATAAGAAAAGATCGTTTAAAGTTTACAACTCACAAGGAAAATAATGCCAGCAGTTAGTCGTCAAGGTGATAGTTTAAGTACAGGTCACATATGTACAGGTACAACAACTCTTTCTACACCTGGACAATCAACTGTACGAGCAAATAGTATATTGATTGCTAGAATAGGCGATCCTACTGTATCACATCCTTTTCCACCTAACCCTCCTTGCGCCCCACATGTAGCAAATGTAAACGCAGGTTCTTCAACAGTAAAAGTACACGGAATTGCTGTGGCAAGAGTAGGAGACTCAGCAGACGCAGGTTCTATGACAAGTGGAAGTTCTAACGTAAACGCAGGATAAGTAGTATAAATATTACTGTCATGGCAAGTTATAGCGCAGAAAATACAAGTAATAATAGTACCCGAGCAAATAGAATCTATAAAGATTTAGATTTAGACTTTGGTCGTAATGTTGTAACTAATGATGTAAATAGTTTGAAAGATGTTGAAGCTGTAAAAAGAAGTGTTAGAAATTTAATTAATCTAAATCACTTTGATAAACCTTTTCATCCTGAAATAGGAAGTAATATTCGTGCTTTATTATTTGAAAATATGACACCTCTTACTTCTTTAAATTTACAAAGACAAATAGGTAACGTTTTGGCAAACTATGAACCAAGAGCAAGAATTTCACAGATACTTGTTAGAGATTTAATTGATCAAAATAGATACCACGTTAGAATAAGTTTTTATGTAGTAGGTACACCAGATCCTGTAACAGTAGAAACATTTTTAGAAAGATTAAGATAAAATGGCAAGTAATAAACTTAACGTATCAGATTTAGATTTTGATGATATAAAATCAAATTTAAAAACATTCTTACAAAATCAAGCAGAGTTTTCAGATTATAATTTTGAAGGTTCAGGCTTTAATATTCTTTTAGATTTATTAGCATACAATACACACTATCTAGGTTTCAATGCTAATATGTTAGCAAATGAAATGTATTTAGATTCTGCTGACATAAGAAAAAATATTGTATCAATAGCAAAAATGTTAGGCTATACTCCTACATCACCTAAATCTCCTGTTGCTGATATATCAATAAAATTAAATAATGCCTCAGGCGCTTCAGTTACTATGGATAAAGGCACAATTTTTTCAACAACTGTTGATGGTGTTTCTTATCAATTTTTAACTAACGAAGATATTACAATATCACCTACTAACGGTGTTTATAATTTTTCAAATGTTTCAATTTTTGAAGGCACATTAATTACTTTTAAATATACAGTTGACACATCTGATCCTGACCAAAAATTTATTATACCTAGTGAGTTAGCTGATACTACATCTTTAAAAGTTAGTGTACAAAATTCTTCTAGTGATAGTACGACAGCAATTTATACAAAAACATCTGGACTAACTTCAATAGATTCTACTTCTAAAGTTTACTACTTACAAGAAAATGAAGACGCTAGATATGAAGTTTACTTTGGCGATGGCGTTTTAGGTAAAGCTGTTGAAGATGGTAATATTGTAATCTTAGAATATATTGTTTCAAACAAAGACGCTTCTAACGGCGCTTCTAGTTTTGCTTTATCAGGTACAATCGGTGGATTTTCAGACGTTACAATTACAACTAACTCTAGTGCTCAAGGCGGTTCTGATAGACAATCAAAAGAGTCAATTAGATTTAACGCACCTTTACAATATTCAGCACAAGACAGAGCTGTAACAACTAGTGATTATGAAAGTTTAGTTAGATCATTATATCCTAATACACAAGCCGTTTCTGCTTGGGGTGGTGAAGATGATGAAACACCACAATATGGTAAAGTTATAATTGCTTTAAAAGCAAAATCAGGTTCTACACTAACTACTCAAACAAAAACGAATTTAATTGCTCAATTAAAAAAATATAATGTAGCAGCTGTTACACCTGAAATTGTTGATCCTGAAACAACAAGTTTATTATTAACATCAACAATTAAGTATGATGAAAGAGCAACAATTAAAACATCTGACACAATAAAATCAAACGTTATAACAACACTCTCAAACTACAACTCAACAACTTTACAAAAGTTTGATAGTGTCTTTAGATATTCAAAAGTTATTAGAGAAATAGACAATACTGATCCTTCAATTCTTTCTAATATAACAACTATTAAAATGAGAAAAGAATTTACACCTACTTTATCAACTTCAACAAAATATGATATTTACTTTAGAAATGCTTTATTTAATCCACACTCTGAACATAATAAATCAGGTGGCGGTATTTTAATTTCAACAGGATTTAAAATAGATGGCGATACTACTAATGAAATGTTTTTAGATGATGATGGTAATGGTAATGTTAGAAGATATTACTTAGTAGGTTCAGTTAGAACATACTCTAATAATACACAAGGTACAATTGATTACACAACAGGTCAAATAACATTAAACTCATTAAACATTGCTTCTATATCTAATATAAGAGGTTCATCATCAACTGTAATTGAGTTAACTGTTACACCTAGTTCAAATGATGTTGCGCCTGTAAGAGCCCAAATTTTAGAAATAGATACATCAAACTCTACAATAACAGTTGAAGCAGATACTTTAATAGGTGGTTCATCTGACGCAGGAGTAGGTTACACAACAACTACTAGCTACTAATTATGGCAAAGTTCACTGATAAAATATCAAACCTGATAAATCAACAGGCGCCTGATTTTGTCTTAGCAGATCATCCTCAGTTTTTATCTTTTATTAAAACTTATTATTCCTTCATGGAATCTGCTGAGTTAACTTTAACAAATGTTGAGGTAACAGACGGTATTTTATTAGAGACAGAAACAAATCAATCAAACAATTTATTATTAGATGGCACAAGAGTAGATAACAGTAGAGCTGTTGTTGATGGTGATGATAAAGTTTTACAAGAACAAACTACATATGGTAAATTTGAAAGAAATGAAATTATTACAGGTGCTACTTCAGGTGCTACAGCAACAATACTTGCTGAAGATTTATCTAATAATAGACTTTATATATCATCACAAAATAAATTTAAAGATGGCGAAGTAATTACAGGTAATAATTCAGGTGGTCGTGCTACAATTAGTAATTATAGACCTAATCCTGTAAATACAATTCAAAACCTTTTAGAGTTTAGAGATCCTGACAAAGTAGTATCTAACTTTTTAACTAAATTTAGAAATGAATTTTTAAATACTTTACCAGAAAATTTAAATAATAATGTCAATAAAAGAAAATTAATTAAAAATATTAAATCTATGTACCGATCAAAAGGTACGGCTAGAGGGCATGAAATATTTTTTAAATTATTATTTAATTTAAATTCTGAAACATCTTATCCTAAAGAAAATATGTTAAGAGTTTCTGACGGTAAATTTAATACTAAAAAAATAATAAGAGCAATTGCTACTGTAGGTCAAACGGAAGATTTGATAGGTAGAACAATTACAGGTAACACATCTAAAGCTACAGCAGTTGTAGAAAACGTATTTAAATTTCAGATAGGTGCTAATGAAGTTTCTGAATTTATTATTAACGAAGATACTTTAACAGGCACTTTTCAAACTAGTGAAGTAATACAAGGTACTCTATCAGACGAGTCTGATACTTTTATAAAAGCAACTGTTTCAGGTAGTTTATCCACTCCGTCAATAACTAATGACGGTGCTTTACATTCAGCGAATGAGTCATTAACTATAACGGCAGCTGGTGAAGGTGGTAACGTTACTGTCGGCACAGTAGGTACAGGTGGTATAACTAATTTTGTAATTGGTGCTGCTGGTTCAGGTTATGCTATAGGTGATGATCTTACTTTTAGTGCCGGAAACGCAAAGGCAAAAGTTTCAGTTGTAAATGGTGGTATAACTTTAGAAGATGGTACTGAAGCAAATTCTACAAGTCACATAGTATTAGAAGATGAAACAGTTAGAGGTGATCCTTACACAGGAGACAAAATTGTACAAGACGCAGGTACAGGTAATGAAGATATAACAGATATTAGAATTATAAATCAAGGTAACAATTATGAAAGTTTACCTACTGTTACAGTTTCAACAGCAAGTGGCGGATCAGGTGCTAGTGTTTTTTGTTTTGGTAGTGAAATAGGTAGAGTACAAGAATTAAAAATTATTGAACATGGAAATGGGTTTGAACAATCGCCTGCTGCTACTCTCGCATTTAATAACAAAATTATTATTTCAGATTTATCAGGCACATTTACAGCAGCCGAAACTATAACAGGTATAGATTCAAGTTCAACTGCTGTGACAGCAACATTTGTATCTTTAGATACTGATAGAAATTTATTAACAGTTAAAGACTCAGATGGCAACTTTGATACTGATACAACAATAACAGGCAGTTTATCTAGTGTAACAGCAACTGTAAAATTTTTAGATAATCCTACTGCTACAATTTCTAACAATGCTGTTGTTGATACAGATGGTGTTAGTTTAAATGAAGATGGTTTTTTATCTGAAACAACAATGAAAGTACAAGATAGTTTGTACTACCAAGATTATTCATATGTTTTAAAAGTAGGTCGTTCAATAAGTGACTGGCGAGATTCATTTAAGTCAACAATGCACGGTGCTGGTTTTTATTTTACAGGTCAAGTAGATGTAGAAAATCAATTAAATGTTAAATTGAAATCTATTACAGGAGTAAATTCAGGTGTAGAGTACGATGGTCCTGCTTTAATTATTAATACATTATTCTCTACAATATTCGGTAGAAGATTAGGAACTGAAACAGATGGTACATCATTAAGATCATCGCCACAAGCTGGTGTAGATCCTGACTTTAATGATAGTACGATTGAAAACTTTACAGCAAATACTAGAGACGTAACATTAACACAAAGAATTGTATTAAAATTACCAGAGTATAAACAGTTTCCTGTGACAATTAGAGGAAACTCTACAAAATTCGGTATACCTGTGGCAGGTCCTACATTTAAAAGTGTGGGTGATTTTGTATTAGGCGGCAACTTCGGTAATTTAACACAAATAAGTGATCTAAATAATCTAAGATTAGGTAACACTTTTAATACAAGTGTTGATGGTATTGTGAATAGATTAAGTGATTTTAACTTTAGACTAAAAACGGCTTATGCGATACCGGCTGAGATATTTCAACTATCAGAGGACAGCTTTGATGAAAACCAAACATTCTTTGACGCAACGGATGTTTCTTTTGACGCTGTATAAATATGAATATAAATAATAATGAGATAAAATTTGTTGTATTAAAAAACGAAGAAGTTTTGAAACCAGGTGTTGATTTTATACTAGAAGAAGACAACATAGTATTAAAAACACCTTTACAACCAAATGAGAGATTATCAGTTAGAAAATTAGAGGAAAATAATGGGTAGACAAGTAATTCAGATAGGTACAACCGCCAATGACGGAACAGGTACTACTATACGAGCTGGTGGTGATCTTATCAATAATAACTTTAACGAGATATATTCAACTTTGGGTGATGGTTCTACTCTCGCCTTTACAATATCAGGTGTATCTAACGGACAAGCACTAGTATATAATAGTTCAACAAGTAAATTTGAACCAGGAACGCCAGGCGTTTCTTCAGCATTTACAATCGCAGGAGATGGTGGTTCAAATCAAACAATTTCATCTAATGACACACTAACAGTACAAGGTGGTACAGGTATCACTACGACAGGTGTTGCTACAGATAAACTATCAATTGCTATAGATAGTTCAGTTGCTACTTTAACTGGCTCACAAACTTTAACAAATAAAACTATTAACGGTCCTGATAACACTTTAACAAATATCGCTAATGGTTCATTAGCAAACTCTTCAATCGCAATAGGTGGGGTAACACTTGCCTTAGGTGCTACAGACGCTACACCAGCACTTGAATTATCTGACGCAACAGCATATCCTACATCATCTTTAGTAGGTACAATTTCTAATGCTCAATTGGGTGGTTCAATAGCAAACGCAAAATTAGCAAATTCAACAATTTCAGTTGCTGCTGATTCTGGTTCAACTGATCCTGTTTCTTTAGGTGAAACTTTAACATTTACAGGCGCTGGAGGTTTAACAACAGCAGTTTCAGCTAACACTATAACTTTAACGACAGGCGCATTAACTTATACAAAAAGTAAATTGACAGGTGACGGATCAACAACAGCATTCACTATAAATAGTGGTAGAGCGGTTGATAATTTATTAGTATTTGTAAATGGTATTTGTTTAGTACCGACAGATGATTACACAGTTTCAGGAACAACATTAACTTTTGTAACGGCACCAGCAGCCTCAGCAGAAATAACTGTAAGGTTTTTACCGATATAGGATAAAATATGGGAACAATTACACGAACAATAGCAAATAATATAACAACCGGTTTAGGTGGAGCTAGTGTTCCAACAACATTCAGAAACCTTATCATCAATGGAGATATGAGCGTTGCTCAAAGACCAACTACCACTGGAATAACTAATGCTAGTGGTGATGTTTATGTATGTGATAAATTTTGTTGGTCAGAAAGTGGTGGTATGACATCTACATTTACAATGTCACAAGACAATGACGTTCCGGATGGATATGGTTTTGCTAAATCATTAAAATTAGATTGTACTGCTACAGACACACCAGCTACAAATGAAAGAATAAGAATAGAAACAAGATTTGAAGGTCAACATTTACAATTACTTAAAAAAGGAACTAATAATGCTGAAAGTTTTACACTTTCTTTTTGGGTACAATCAGTAAAAACTGGAACTTACATTGTCAATTTCCTAGATGAGGATAATAGTAGGCATGTTTCTAAAGCATATACAATAAGTTCAGCTAACACTTGGGAAAAGAAAACAATGACTGTGACACCTGACGGTAATGGTAGATTTGATAATGATAACGCACATAGTTTAACTATTGCTTGGCTTTTAGCTGCTGGTGATAGTTTAAAATCTGGCTCTTTAGCAGATGTTTGGGCAGATTATGCCAATGCTAATTATGCTGCTGGTCAAGTTAACTTTGCTGATAACACAAACAATAACTTTTTTCTTACAGGAGTACAATTAGAAGCTGGAACAACAGCATCGGATTTTGAGTTCTTGCCTTTTGATGTGACTAAAACAAGGTGTTTAAGATATTATCAAAAAAGTTATGAGTATGCTACAGCACCTGGAACAAACACAACAAATGGACAACACACAACAGATGGCGGCGCTGGAGGAACAACAACTGGTGAATTATCTGGAGATATAGATTTTAAAGAAATTATGAGAGCAGCTCCAACTGTAACTCTTTATGATAAAGCTGGTACAAGTGGAAAAAGTGCCAGACTTAGGTCTGGAGTATCCAGAACAGATGGTCAAAATGGTACAGCTGGAGATATAACTCAAAAAGGTTTTACATTAACATCAACAGGAACAGCTCTTGCTAATTCTATTGATGTTCACTTTGAAGCAAAGGCAGATATTTAAATGATTAATACAGTAGAAAAAATATATAATTGGGAAAATAGATTTGTAAGTTATAAAGTTACTTTTGGTGATGGTAAAATATCATTTGTATCATTAGATACAGAAAACAAAGATTACAAAGCAATTCAGACATGGGCAGCAATTGATGGAAATAATATTACAGACCCAGGAGAATAACATAATGAACAGTAAAAATAATACTAAAAACTTGTATAAATATAACAAAGAATAGAGAATTATGCCAGCAATAATAACAAATAAATTTAGAATACACAACTCAGAGCAGTTTTCTGAATCTTTTTCAGAATCAGCTGCCTCAGTGTATTATCTAGCTATGGGTAGATCGTATGCTTTTAGTACATCTACAAGACCAGACGGTAGAACAGAAGCAGAGGGATCTGATACTTCAGCTCCTACACCAATAGATTCAATACAAGAAGAATTTTATTCTTTTGACGATTTCATGGCTGCTAAAAAAGTAACAAGTAATGACGTATCTTTCTCTATACCGAGAAGAAACTGGACGACTGGCACAGTCTATGATTATTACAGACACGATTATGGTAATTTTGTTACAGGTGGTACAACAGTTCAATCAGCAAATAGTGGTGCTGTAACATTATTTGACGCTACTTTTTATGTAATGTCATCCGACTTTAATATTTACAAAGTTTTAGATAATAATGGCAACGCTGCCTCAACAGTAGAACCATCAGGAACATCTAACTCTATTTTAACAACTGGTGACGGATACAAATGGAAATATATGTATTCTTTATCAGCTGCTCAAAGACAAAACTTTTTATCTACTGACTTTATGGCAGTAGCAACAAACTCAACAGTATCATCTGCTGCTACAGACGGTGCTGTAAATATTGTAAAAATTAAAACAGCAGGATCAGGTGGTTCTAACGGTTCACACACTAGTGTGCCAATTAGAGGCGATGGTTCAAGTGGCGCTGCTACTGTAACTGTATCAGGTGGAGCTGTGACGGCTGTAACTGTAACAAACGCAGGATCAGGTTACACATTTGCTTATATTAGAAACGCTGATATAGTAACTGCTGGTGCTACAAGTTTATCAGGTTCTGAATTAGACGTAATAATTGAACCAAAAGGCGGACACGGATTTAATGCTGTAAAAGAATTAGGTGGATTTTTTGTAATGTGTAATGTTAACTTTGAAGGAACAGAATCATCTAACTCAGGTGACTTTACAGTAGGACAAGATTTTAGAAGAATTGCTTTATTAAGAGATATACAAACAAGTGGATCAGCTTCTACAGCAACTACTTTAAGAGGTTCAAAAGCAATATTACTTGCTAGTAACTCTGGTAACTTTACAGTAGATGAAGAAATAAATCAAGCTTCAACAGGTGCTGTAGGTGTAGTTGTTGAATGGGATTCATCAAACAAAATTTTGTATTATGTACAGACAAGGCACAATGACGCAGGTGCCGATACAAATGGTAATCTAACAGCATTTTCTGGAACAAATGGTATAACAGGTCAAAGTTCTAGTGCCACAGGTACACCATCTAGTTCAACTTCAACAGTTGACAGTGTATCTTTTTCTAGTGGCTATGCTGCTCCAGAAATAGACGCAGACACAGGTGATGTATTATACATAGAAAATAGATCGCCAATAACAAGAGCTGCCGATCAAACAGAGAACGTAAAATTAATAATTGAGTTTTAGAGGAAAATAATGCCAAGTCCAACTGACTTTAACCTCACGCCTTATTATGATGACTTTACTGAAAGTAAAAACTTTCATAGAGTTTTATTTAGACCAGCGTTTGCTGTTCAGGCGAGAGAGTTAACACAATCACAATCGATATTACAAAATCAAATTGAAAGATTTGGTGATCATATGTTCAAACAAGGAGCTATGGTTATCCCAGGACAAGTCGGATTAGATACCTCATATTACGCTTTAAAATTAACTTCTAAATCAGCTGCTTCAATAAACACATATTTAAATACAACATTAACAGGTGCTTCATCTGGTGTTGTTGCTGATATTGTAGGAGTTGCCGCTACAGACGGTACTGATCCTGATACACTATTTGTTAAATATAATAAAACAGGTTCAAATAATACTGCTATAGAATTTACAGATGGAGAAACTGCCACATCAAGTGCTGACGGTTCACCAACAGTTGTAGTTGCTACAACACATACTGGTTCTGCTGTCGGAGTAAAACAAGGTGTATATTACATTAATGGATTTTTTGTTCAAATAGCTGACACAACACTTGTTTTAGATAAGTACACAAACACACCATCTTACAGAATAGGATTTACAGTTACAGAATCATTTGTAAACCCAGCAGACGATTCAAGTTTAAATGATAATGCCGCTGGTAGTTCAAATGTAAATGCTCCTGGTGCTCATAGATTTAAAATTTCATTAACACTTGCTAAGAAAACATTATCAAGTACCGAAGACTCTAACTTCTTTGAAGTAATGAGAGTTGAAGATGGTCAAATTAGATCACAAATAAGATCAACAGAATATAACGTATTAGAAGACACACTTGCTCGTAGAACATTTGACGAATCAGGTGATTATGTTTTAACAAATCCAGATTTTGATGTTAGACAACATTTAAGTTCAGGTAATAACAGAGGTATATTTACATCTGGTAACGGTGGTTCTGAGGCAAAACTTTCAATAGGTGTTTCACCATTTAAAGCTTATGTAAAAGGTTATGAATCAGAAATTTTATCAACAACATTTGTTGATGTAGATAAAGCCAGAGATTTTGATACTCAAAATAATAATAAAACAAGATTTAATTTAAAAAACTTTGTTAATGTTACAAACGTTTTCGGATCACCTGATATAGGTTTTGTATCTGGTGACGTTGAAGCATTTAAAAAAGTTAGTTTATATAAAGACCCTACAGTTGCTAGAGGTACGGAAGTATCTACAGTAGGTAATAATGTACCTACAATAGGTAGAGCAAAGTCTCGTGGTTTTGAATATGTAACAGGTAGTGAAACAGATGATATATTTGCTACAACAAATACTTACAGACATTATCTATTTGATGTAGAAATGTTTACTCATGTTGATTGTATAGGTTCTGCTTCATACACAACAGGTGAAATAGTTTCAGGTGCTACTTCAGGCGCAACTGCTACAGTTATGGCTGCTACAGTTACAAGATCAGTTGCTATAACTTCAATAACTGCTTCTAATACAGACATGTCCGGAACATTTACTACAGCTGTTGTAACTTTAAACAATCACGGTTTAGTAGACGGACAACAAATTAATGTATCAGGTGGTTCTTTTCAAATAGACTCAACTGCTTACACTGAAGGAACTTTTACTGCTAGAAATACTACAACTAATACATTTGAATTGTTTGACGCAACTGGTGATGATCCTGGGATGAACGTAACTTCATTCTCTTCAGCACCTACAATAAAACATACAACACTTGTTTTAGCAAACGTAAGTGGATCATTTAGTGCTGGTGAAGTTATTACAGGACAATCTTCTAACGCTTCTTTATCAAGTCAGGCAGATAGAATTGGATTTAAAGCTGTAACTAGTTTTGACTTTAATCAAACTAAACAAATTGGTATGGCAGGATCACCTACTTATACTGCTGACACAGTAACAAATTCAACTTATGGATCAAACACTGATTTAACAGGTCAAATTTCAATAGCTGCCTCTGGTCAAACATTATTTGGTAAAGGTACTTTATTTAATTCAGAATTAAAAATTGGTGACAATGTATCATTTGTTAATGACGCAGGTACAACTATTAACAAAAGAATAAAATATATTCATTCTAATATTAAGGCACAAATAGATTCAGCAGTAACTAGTAGTGATGAAACAACTGGTTCGCCTATAACAAGAAAAAGAGCAAAATTACAAAATCCTGAAAATAATATTTCATTATTTAAGTTACCTAACATTACAATTAAAACTTTAAAAACAACTGATAACTCAGGCTTAACAGATACTAACTTTGGTGTAAGAAGACACTTTACAGGTACTTTATCATCTAATGGTGATGTAACGATTACAGCTGGTACTAACGAAGTATTTTCTTCTCAGTTAGAAAAAGATATTACAGCAACTGTTATGACAACAGGCTCTGGTGGTACTGGTGCTATAGGTGATGTATTAAATACAAGTGGTAATAACCACGAAGGTGACGCTATCTATAACTTAGGTGGTTCGCCAACAGGCAAAACTTTACAATTAGATTTTGGTGCTAACTTTGCTGGTCATAAAGTAAAAATTTTAGCAACAGTAAGTAGATCAGTTGCTAACTCAAAATCAAAAACATTAAATTCAAGTTCAACAGTAAATATTACTTCACAATCTTTTATAGAAAACGGAATATTAGGATTAGGAAAAGCAGACGTTAAGACAATTAATAATGTTTACATGTCTCCAGCATTCGGTACAACTGCTACAACTTCACATACAGACGTTACAGATAGATTTAGTTTAGATACAGGTCAAAGAGATAACTTTTACGATATAGGAAGAATTAAATTAAAACCAGGTGCTTTAAAACCTACAGGTGAATTATTAGTTAATTTTGATTTCTTCTCTCATGGTTCTGGCGATTACTTTGATGTTGATTCATATTCAGGTGTTGTAGATTATGAAGATATACCTAGTTACACATCTGATACATCTGGTAAAAAATTTGAATTAAGAGATACAATAGATTTTAGACCTAGAGTTGATGACGCTTCAACAGTTCCAGGTAATACTTCAGGTTCAGATTTTGAAAGAAGTTATGATGGTACTGGTTCTGCTTCACATGATATTGTAAAATTTGATACAGACGTTACAACAGATTTTGAGTTTTACTTAAACAGAATAGACAAAATTTTTATCACTAGAGAAGCTAAAATAAAAATATTAAAAGGTGCTTCAGCATTAAATCCTTTAGTGCCAGGCGATTTAGACGGACATTTACATTTAGCAACTTTAGATATACCTAGTTATACATTAGACACAAGAGACGTTATTGTAACTGAACAAGACAATAGACGTTTCACTATGAGAGACATAGGTAATTTAGAACAAAGAATACAAAACGTTGAATACTATACTCAACTTTCTTTATTAGAAGCTAGTGCTCAATCTTTACAAATACAAGATTCAAATGGTTTAGATAGATTTAAAAACGGATTTATCGTTGATAACTTTACTGGTCACAATATAGGTGATGTAGGTAATAACGATTATAAAATTTCTATTGACAGAGGTAGAGGTGAAGGAAGACCTATGTTCAATGAAGACATTATTGAATTTGAAGAAGTTGATGATGACGGTACAGCGATAGTAGCAGCTGATAGAACAGCAGCTAGTTATCAAAAAACTGGCGATTTAATTACACTACCTTACACAGAGGTAACTGCTATAGATCAACCATTAGCAACTAAGACAGAAAATTTACAACCATTTATGATTTTCAATTGGATAGGTAGTATTGAATTAGATCCACCATTAGATGAATGGAAAGAAACTAATAGAGCACCTGAGTTAGTTGTTAACATGAATGGTACTTTTGATAACTTGGCTATATCCAGAGGTTTAGATAATACTAATATTACATCAATACCTTTCGGTACAGAGTGGAATGAATGGCAAGATCAATGGACAGGTAATCCTAGAACGACTAGCAGACGGATAGGAAATCAAATTACTACAACAAGCACAGTTGATGTAGTTCAAACAAGAGGAGGAATTAGAACAAATATAATTCCTCAAACTCAAAGACAAAGTTTAGGTGATAGAGTTTTAGCAGTTAACTTTGTACCATTTATTAGAAGTAGAGATATTACTTTTACTGCTCAAGGTATGAGACCAAACACAAGAGTTTTTGGTTTCTTTGATAATATAGACGCTTCAACTTATATAACTCCTAGTGGGGGATCGTTAGGTGGTAATGTAGTTACAGATTCAAACGGTGCCGTAACAGGTACTTTTTCTATACCTGATCCAACAGTTGACGCAAATCCAAGATGGCGTACAGGTACAAGAGTATTCAGATTAACAAACTCATCTACAAATGCTGATTTAACATCTTCAAGTACGGCAACATCTGCTGAAGCAGATTATGTTGCTAGAGGTTTACAAGAAACTGTAGGAGATGTAGTTGTTTCAACTAGAGAGGCAAGAGTTGTTAGAACAAATGTATCTGATACAAGTAGAACAACTAGAATTACAGGAAGATCAGTAAGAAATGTACCTAATCCAGATCCACTAGCTCAATCATTTTTAATAGATGATCCAGAAGGTATTTTTGTAACTAGTGTTGATTGTTTCTTTGCTACTAAATCAACTACTATACCTGTTAAAGTTCAACTTAGAACAATGGTAAACGGTTATCCTAGTGATGAATTATTACCATTTGCTGAAAAATATTTAAATCCTGGTTCAGTAAATACTAGTACAGACGGAACAAGTGCTACTACATTTACATTTGATTCACCTGTTTACTTAAAAGAAGGTACTGAATATTGTTTAGTATTAAAATCTGACTCAGACGATTATACTACTTACGTTGCTAGATTAGGTGGTACTAATTTAAGTTCAGATAGAACAGTATCAAAACAACCTGCTACAGGTATCTTATTCAAATCAGCAAACAATAGAACTTGGAATGCTGAACAATTAGAAGATTTAAAATTCAAATTAAAAAAAGCCTCGTTTACAACAAACACAACAGGTACATTAACTTTAGCAAATAAAGATAATCCTGTTAGAACATTAGGCACAAATCCATTAAGAACATTTAACGGTACAGGTCTTATCAGAGTATTCCATAAAAATCACGGTTTACATTCTACAAGTGATAATGTAACTATTGCTGGTATATCTTCAGGCACATACAACGGTATTGCTCATAGTGCTATAAATGGTACATATACAAGTATTTCAAACATCACATTAGATAGTTACGATATAACGACTGGCGGTACTGCCAATGCGACTGGTGATGTAGGTGGTACAACTGTAACAGCAACGGAGAATAGACAATTTGATGTTTTACAATTACAATTAGGAACGATTACTCAACCTGATACTACTTTAACTACAACACTTAGAACAACAAGCGGTAAATCAGTTCACGGAACAGAAACACCATTTACTGTACAAAGTTCTTCAAACGCTACAACAGTTGTGTTAAAAGATAACATTTACTTTAATGAACCTAAATTAGTTGCTAGTTCTATAAATCAAACTAACGAAATGTCAAGTTCTAAATCTATGTTTGTAAATGTATCTTTAATAACTACAAAAGCAAACGTATCTCCTGTTATTGATTTAAAAAGAGTTAATGCTTTTGCTATACAAAACAGATTAAATAATCCTTCAGTTTCATCAACTAATACATTTACAGGTGATGGTTCAACAACAGGATTTACACTATCAGGCACACCAACAAGTGTTCACATATTGTCAATTAAAAAAGACGGATTAAAATTACAACCTGTTGATGACTTTACAGTTTCAGGTACAACTTTAACAATGGGTACAGCACCAGCAAGTGGGGCAAAAGTAATTGCTAAAATTACAAATACGGTAGACTTTGAAGAAGATACAGCAATAGAGGGTGGATCATCTGCTGGTTCTTACTTAACAAGACCAATAAATTTAGAAAATCCATCAACTGCTTTAGACATAAGAATTGCTGCTAGTATAAGAACAACATCTAGTTTAAAAGCTTTCTTTAGAATTACAGGTGGTGAAGTAACTGAAAGAATAGAAGATATAGAATATACGCCGTTTAATACAGACGGTTCATCTGATACAACAATCACACCAAGTGAAAATGATCAAGTATTAGATGATGAATTTAAAGATCATAAGTTTTCTGTATCAGGTTTACAAGAATTTACATCTTTTCAAATTAAATTTGTATTCACAGGTACTAACTCTTGTTTACCAGCAAGAATTAAAGATTTAAGAGGTATTGCTTTGGCGGTTTAATATGAGTTTAATTAAAGTAAAAAATTTTGATAGTTTAGGTAGAGATATTAGAAGTGGTGCTATTGTTAATACAAATACAAGTGAATATAGTTTATACATGAATAGATTAAAACTAAGAGAACAACAAAATGATAAGTTAAGAAACGCTTGTAAAGAAATAAATACTTTAAAGATAGAATTAAGAGAAATAAAAAATTTATTAAAAAAGGTAGTAGGTAAGTAATGGCTGTAAGATCAGTAGGAACAAATGATACACTAGAAACGTTTAGAAGTACGTTTAATAGTCACGCAACAGACACAGGTGATCTATCTAATTTAAATACAACTGACTCAAGTTCGTTAGTTGCTGCTATTAATGAGGCAAAAGCTGGTACATCTACATTTACACTTAGAGATACGTCATCATCTACACAAACAATAACAGGTGGTGATACACTGAACGTTGAAGGTTCAGGTGGAGTATCTATGACAGTTAGTGCTACAGACACATTAACTGCCTCTTTAGACTCAACAATCACAGGTTTAACAAGTTTAACTTCAACTGCTTTAGTAGGTAGTACATCTGTTACAGCAGGAACATTATTTTTAACTGAAAATAGAATTAGAACAACTGATAGTTCGATATTGAATTTACAAGATATTATTGGAGTAACAAGTGCTGGTGCGATAAGTGGCGTATCTACTTTAGAAGCTTCTTCGGATATCACTATAAATAGTATAAGTGTGGCAACAAAACCTTTCGCTATCGCACAAGCAGTAGCATTAGGATAATAAATAAAGATAAATAGTAACAAATAAAGGTAATTAACAATGGCTAACGATTTTAAAAGATTCGCTGTACCTAATATAGCAACAGCAACAGGTGCCTCAGGCAATGCTGTCTATACAGTACCAGCTGGCGCAAGTTCAAGTGCTTTAGAATCTATCGTAATCGGAATAACAATCTGTAATAAAAACTCCTCAGAGAGAACAGTAGGTATATTCTTAGATAACGAAGATGGTTCTAATGACGTGTATATTACAAATGGATTAAAAGTTCCAGGTAATACTACAGTTGAGATCATGCAAGGTAATAAATTAGTTCTACAAAACGATGGTTCAAACGCTGACGTTTTAAGAGCTGAAGCTTCAGCAGGTTCTTCAATTGACGTAACAGTTTCAGTATTAGAAGACGTATAATAGGGATTCACAATGGTAAGATATATAAATGGAAAAGATAGACCTACAGAGGTCAATACAAGACAGAATACAGGTGACGGTTCTACAACTGGTTTTACTGTAACACAAGGTATGACTGCTAATAAAGTAATAGTTTCTGTAAATGGTCTAGTACAAGAATCTTCTAACGATTTTTCAATCTCAGGCACTACATTAACTTTTGGTACGGCACCAAACAGTGGGGATGACGTTAACATAATAGAATTACCAGTATAAGGATTAAACAATGGTTCAAAAAATAAGAAGTAATCAAACAGATTTTACAAGTGATGATGACGCTATATTAATACCTAAGGGTACTTCAGCACAAGGCTCTACAGTAACGGCAGGTGCTCTAAGATATAATACAACAACAGGTAGACTAGAAGTAGCCGATGGTTCTGCTTACGTTGGTGTAGGTATAGAAATTCCTACAATTACTAGTGTTAGCCCTACAAACATAAACGCAAATGTTGACGGTGCTACAACAGACGTTGTTGTTACAGGTACAGGTTTTACAACAGGTGCTGTTGTTAAATTTATTGGTAATGACGCTTCATCTGTTACAGCAACTACAACAACAAGAAATTCAGCAACACAATTAACTGCTCGTGTTACAAATGCTAACTTAGCTTCATCAAAAGAACCATTTGATGTTAAAGTTGAATTAGTTGAAGGTGTACAGACACAAATAGACAATCAAATTTCAATTAACGCTACTCCTGCTTTTATTACATCTGCTGGTTCTTTAGGATCATTTGAAGATGATGAAAGATCAGGTATCAGTATAGTAGTAGGGGCAACAGACGAAGAGTCTGCTGGTCCAGTTTTATTCAGAGTAGCAACTGGTGATTCATTACCAGCTGGTTTAGCTTTAACAAGTAATGACAATGATACTTGTACAATCGCTGGCGACGCTACAGCAGTAGATGACGATACTACAACAAGTTTTGACATTGAAGCTTCAGACGCTGCTTCAAACGTAACAACAAGATCATTTACAATCGCTATCCTTGCTAATAAATCTCAACAATTTAATGCTAACGGTACATTTGCTGTACCAACTGGTGTTACTGCTGTTCAGTTATTAGTTGTAGGATCCGGTGGTACTGGAGGAACAGGTGGCGGAGGCGGTGCTGGATTATGTTTCACAAACTCATTCTCAGTTTCCCCTGGTGGTACAGTAGCTGTTACAGTTGCTGGACTAAACAATAATAGACAAACATTCCCAGCCCCTAATACTCAATCTCGTGGTGCTTCAGGTGACTCATCTGTATTCAATACGACTGTAACTGCCATTTCTGGTGGCGGTGGCGGAGGTCCAGGTGGGCAGAATGACGCACAGTTACCAGGTAAAGACGGTGGATCAGGCGGCGGAGGCGGAGCCACGGGCGGTAAAGGTGGTTTCTATTCTGGTGGTCAAGGTACACAAGGTGCTTCTGGTGGTGTTCCAGGTTTTGGTAATGACGGTGGTGCTGGTTCAGGTACAGGAAATAACGGAACAAATGGTGGCGGTGGCGGAGGTGCTGGTGCTGCTGGCGGTAACGCAAATGCTTTACAAAACTCAAAAGGTGCTGGCGGTGACGGTAAACTATTTAATATAGCTGACGGTTCAACTAACGTTGGATACGCTGGAGGTATGGGTGGTTCTACTACTAGTACAGCCTTTGGTGCTGTTAACCCAGGTAGTCCAAACACAATGACTGATCCTCAACACGCAAACAGAGGTGGTGCTGGAAGCGGACAAGCCGCTGCTGGTGTTGTTATTGTTCGTTGGTCATAAAAAATTAATTATATAATAATAGGAGTATATTATGAGTGAAGAAGAATTTAAGCCGATAGTGGATAATAAAACTGGTGAAAAAAGGGCATTAAAACCGGACGAACCAATTTACGAGGCAAGTAAAGACCCTAAGGGCAATGGTAAAGTGGTTAGTAATACATCTGGTGAGCCTATCATTCACAGTTTTACATTTGATAAAGTTGATCCAGACGATCAAAAAGTAGTTGAAGAAGTTATTAGATTATTAAAACATTATCATAACAAACAGTGGCAAATTCCTCAAATTATTGAACAATTAAAACTTAAATTTAAACTAAAAGATCGTAAGTGGTTTAGAGTTGAAGAATCATTATGGCACAATTTAACTAAAGATAAAAATTTAGGTGCTAGTGTTCAAGGTTATAGAATTTGTGGTGATACAAACGTACCACATATAGCCTTTTCAGCAGACGCTGATTACTTAGATCATTTTATTATGGAATTAGCAAACGACATTAAAAATGAAGTTATTAATTCACAAATGAGTGATGAACAGTTTAGACAAAATGTATTAAAGAGGTCAAAAGAAAATAAAGAGTAAATGTTATGGCAGTTACACAAAAAACAGCACTTAATTTTGCGATGGATCAAGGCGCTGATTTTTCTAAAAATTTTACTATAACAACAGACGGCTCTACGGCTTACGATATTTCAAGTCTTACACTTCAAGCAGAAATGAGAAAAGGGTACGATAGTACCACAGTTACAGCAACTTTTGCTGCTTCAGTAGTCACTGGTTCAAGTGGCATATACAAACTAGTATTAACAAACGAAGAAACTGCTGATATAACAGCAGGTCGTTATGTGTATGATGTAGAATTAAGATTAGCAGATTCTACTTTAGAGAAAGTTCATTATGGTATTATAACGGTTCTTCCAGAAGTAACTAAACTATAATGTCAAATTCACTAGAAGATTTTTTCAACAAACTCGCAGGCAAAGATATTCTCAAAGAAATGAGAGACGAAGAACAATCGAAGATTGATTCTGAAGCAAAACTTTTAGCAGATCAACAAGAAAAAGAAAAAGTTGAAAAAGAAAAAAAAGAATTATCAGAGTCAGAAAAGTTAAACGCCTTAGAACAATTATTTGATTTACCTAAATTTGAGGTAATAGCTAAACAAGAAGTAGATAAAACTAGACCATCTACTTTAGAAGAAAAAGAATTAAAAGATACTTTAAAAATTTTATCAACATCTGTTGAAGAATATCAAAAACAAAAAGTATCTGAATTAGATATTGATGAAGTCGATTATAAAAAATATTTAGAAACTAAAAAACCTGTTAGTGAAGATAAACTTGTTACACAAATAGAACAATTTTTAAGTGATACTTATTTTCCTCCTAAAGAAGAAATAACACCTATTGAAGAAGTTATAGACGCTAAGTATTTAAATAAAAGAGAAAATGTCTATGAGCCATTAGAGCCAGGTTTAGTAGAAGATGTTAAATCATTTATCGAAACAAAATTAGAACCTCAACCTTATATGAAAATGAACGTAGGTGATCCGATTAAACCTACAGAAAATTATGTAAGTAGAGAAGAAATATTAAAAACTCTAACTAAGAGAGCGAGGTCACTAAAAGAACAATTAGATGGCGGTAGTATATCTATTGAAGAGTTAACAAAAGAATTTAGTAGATTTAAACAATTAACAAATTTACAACTTCAATCTATTGGTGGCGGTGGTTCAACTAAAATATCAGAAATGGATGACGTTGATATTTCAGCACAAGCTGATGGCTTTGCTTTAAAATATAATGGTACAACAGGCAAATATGATTTTGGCGAAGTAGCCTCAGATTTATCTGCTGTAGATCAAAGTATATTACCAGACGCTAGTGGTACAAGAGATATAGGATCAACAGAAAAAATATGGAACAATGGATATTTTAATAATGTTTATGTTTCAGGTTCAACTTTAGAAGTTTCAAATGACGCTGTTTTAAAAGGCGATATTCAATTAGGGGTAAACTTAGGCGATTCTACTGAGGATACTATTAATGTTCAAGGTAGATTTATTTCTAGTTTAGAACCTTTAACAACAGAAACATATAATTTAGGATCACAAAATAAAAGATGGAAAGAAATATTTTTATCTGGTAACACGATTGATTTAGGTGGTGCTACAATAAGTGGCGATGGCACAGGTTCTATTGCTATATCATCAACAGGTGTTACGTTACCTGCTGGTTCTAAAGTAGGTTCTCAAAACATTGCTGAATCAGACGCAGATACAGGTATCGCAACTAGAAGTGTACCTTTATTTACTGCTGCTGGTGGTTTAAGTACAGCGGCAAAAACATTTACATTTGCTGCTCAATCAGGTCGTGGTGCTCAAGTGTTTTCATCATTTAAAAAGGCAGATGGTTCAACAGCAGGTAAATTTGAGATATTTACATTCTAATGAATAAATTATATAAATATTGTAATTAATAGGAGAGTTATGAGTATAAAAACACCAATAAGAACTGTATTTGATGATAGTAATAATGCTACAGGTTTAGCAGAATATCAATCAGGTGAATTTATCGGATTGACACATGGTGGTATTGGTGCTTCGTTATCAATAGGTAGTGCTGGGCAAGTTTTAAAAGTTAATTCAGGTGCTAGTGCTTTAGAGTTTGGTAACGTTGAGGCAGTCTTTAATATTGATGGTATGACAGACGGTTCTGGCATAACTATCGTAGACGCAGACGACTTTGCCATTTCAGACGCAGGTGTTGAAAAGAGAGTTAATGCTTCACAAATAGCAACGTATGTACAGAGTGGTGTATCAGGTGATATTACTATTTCAGGTGGTACAGCTGCTATTGCTTCAGGTGTAATTGTAAACGCAGACGTTAATGCTAGTGCTGCTATCGCATTTAGTAAGATGGCAAATTTAACTGTTTCACGTGCTTTAGTATCTGACGGAAGTGGAGATGTATCTGTTAGTGCTGTAACGGCAACAGAAATAGGATATTTAGATGGTGTTTCATCTGCTATTCAAACACAAATAGATTCAAAACAAGCAACGTTAACAGGAGGTGCGACAACAATCGCTTCTTCAAATTTAACTGTTTCCAGAGCTTTACAATCTAATGGCGCAGGTAAAGTGGAAGTTAGTGATGTTACAACAACTGAACTTGGTTACTTAGATGGCGTAACAGGCGCTATTCAAACACAGTTAAATACAAAAACTACGCCAGCATTCGCTATATCATCTGCCATCGCTCTCGGTTAATAGATAAATAGTATAAAGAGGAATAAACAATGGCAAAACCATCAAGCAGAGCGAATCTAAAAGAATATGCTTTAAGAGCATTAGGTAAACCTGTCATAGAAATAAATGTTGATGACGACCAGTTAGACGATAGACTGGACGAAGCATTACAATACTATGCTCAATTTCACTATGATGGTATTAGAAGAACATATTTAAAATATAAATTAACAGCAGCCGATAAAACTCGATTATCAACTGTTAATGGTGCTACTGAAACAGCAACAGATGCATCAGGCGACACAACAACTTGGTTTGAAGATAACAGTTATCTTTCAGTACCAGAATCCATTATTTCAGTCATTAATATTTTTCCTTTTTCAGATAAAGGTAATCTAAACATATTTGATGTTAGATACCAACTTAGATTAAATGATCTTTATGATTTCTCTTCAACGTCTGTAATCAATTATGATATAGTAATGAGACAATTAGATTTTTTAGATCATATATTAGTAGGTGAAAAACCAATAAGATTTAATCAACACGATAACAGATTATACATTGATATGGATTGGTCAAATGATTTACAAGAAGATGAATTTATTGTTATTGAGTGTTATAGAAAATTAGATCCATCTGTTTACACAGACGTTTTTGATGACATATATTTAAAAAGATATGTTACTGCTTTATTTAAAAAACAATGGGGCGCTAACTTATCAAAATTTAATGGGGTAACTATGATAGGTGGTGTAAGTTTAAATGGTCAACAAATTTACAGTGAAGCATTAACAGATATAGAAAAATTAGAAACAGAAATAAGATCCACATACGAGTTAAACCCTGCTATAATGATAGGATAATGCCATGCCAGTTAACCATTACTTTCAAGGCGGAAACGGCATAGGCTCAGCTGCTGAAAAAAAACTTTATGAAAATCTTATCATAGAGGGTCTTAAAATATACGGACATGACGTATATTATTTACCAAGAACATTAGTTAATAAAGATTTAATTTTAGGCGAAGATGTTGCGTCTAAATTTAACTCTGCTTATTTAGCAGAAATGTATATGGAAGCTCAGACAGGTTTTGCTGGCGAACAAGAAATAATTAATAAATTTGGTTTAGAAATTAGAGAAGACACAACTTTTTGTGTATCAAAAAGAAGATGGAATGATTTAGTTGATGACCCTGCTACACTAATTAAAACAGGTAGACCTAATGAAGGCGATATAATTTATATGCCTTTAATGAATAGTTATTTTGAGATACAGTTTGTTGAAGATCAGGAGCCATTCTTTCAATTAGGCAATCTACCTATTTACAAACTAAGAGTAACACGTTGGGAATACAGTTCAGAAAGATTAGACACAGGTGTTTCAGATGTTGACGCTGCTGAAGATAAGTATTCTTTAGATCAACTTGCTCATCAAATGAGTTTAGAAAATGAAGACGGCGCAATACTATTAGAAAACGATAGTGCTTCATCCGAAAATAATTATCTAATACTAGAAACATATAACTTACAAACTCAATCAACTTATGCTAGTAATAATGATTTAGACGCTCAAGCTGGTTTTGACACATCATCAACAGCAGATGACATATTAGATTTTACTGAACGTAATCCGTTCGGAGAGGTAGACTTTTAATGTTAGGAACATATTTTTACAACGAAAGTATGAGAAGAATGACTGTAGGATTCGGTCAAATCTTTAACAATATACAAATCAAAAGAAAAGATAGTAATGGTAGTGTTGTTCAATCAATTAAAGTGCCATTAGCTTATGGTCCTAAAGAAAAGTTTTTAGTCAGATTAGATCAACAATCAAGTTTAAATAATAGAGAGTTTGCTATTACTTTACCTCGTATGGGTTTTGATATTGCTGGTATTACTTATGACGCAAGTAGAAAGTTAACTAGAACACAAAAATTTAAAAAAGTAAAATCAGATACAGATGGTAAAATATTAGATTATAATTTCTCACCTGTACCATATAATATATCTTACAATTTATATTCTTTCACAGCGAGTGCTGAGGCAGGTTTACAAGTAATAGAACAAATATTACCTTATTTTCAACCTGACTTTACTGTAACTGTAAATGTAATACCTGAATTGGGTATTAAGAGAGACGTGCCAGTAGTTTTAAATACTGTTACTTATGAAGACACTTATAATGGTGACTTCACACAAAGAAGATCCGTTATCTATACATTAAATTTTACAGCTAAAATGTACTTATATGGACCGTCTAATACTCAAAAAGTTATTAAAACAGTTCAGTCTGATTTATATTCAAATACAGATACAACAAATAAAACAAGAGAAGAAAGAATTACAGTAACACCTAGTCCTACAACTGCTAACGCAGATGATGATTTCGGTTTTACAACTTCAATAGATTTCTTTGAAGATGGCAAAAAATATAACGTGACAACAGATAGTGATGAATAATATGACAAAACTAGAAGATACAATGAATGAGATATTAGGTATAGATAGTAAACAACCAGTTGTTCAAAAAGAATTTAAACCTGCTGTACCTAGAGTAGAAAAAAAAGAAAGTCCAGATGTAGATAATGATTACAAATATAGTAGAGAAAACTATTATAATCTTATTGAAAGAGGACAAGAAGCAATTGAAGGTATATTAGATATTGCGAGAGAGGGTCAACACCCTAGAGCATATGAAGTTGCTGGTCAATTGATAGGACAAGTAGGTCAAACAGTAGATAAATTACAAGACTTACAAAAGAAACTAAAAGATTTAAAAGATTTGCCTAAAACAGCAAACGCACAAATTAAAAATGCTTTGTTTGTAGGTTCTACTGCTGAATTACAGAAAATGTTAAAAAATGAAAATATTAAAAGCAAAAACATCACACCCAAAGAAACAGACGTTTCAGATAAGTAAATTATCATTTATCAATTATTACTTAGAATATAATACTGGTATTATAAAAGATATATATAATAAGGGTATTATGAATGATCCTATCGAAATAGAAAAAAGAAAAATAAGTGAAGTGCCTAGATTCGGTGCTGTAGGTGTGAAATATAAAGAAAAAGATTTAGTTGTATTAAAGGGTAGTCAAAGAATAACTACCGCCATTAAACTAGGGTGTACACATATTGAAGGAGTAATAATAAATGAGTGATGTTGTATCTGTTGTAACAAAAAATAAAGATAAAGATGAAGACGGAAGAATTATAAAAATTTATGATAACTTTTTAGATCATAATGATAGAGACAATTTAGAAAATGGATTATTTAATGAGACTTTTCCGTGGTACTACAATAAACATACAGTTTATCCAGGTAACAAGTATTTTAAAAATGATGAGAAAAATTTATATGACAATGATCAGTTTACTCATGGTTTTACAGTGGGTAATAAAGTAAATTCTGATTACGCTAATCTAGCATTAATGGTGTGGACTAACTTTTGTAATAAAGTAGGTAACAATCATTATCAAGTATTAAGAATGAAAGCAAATTTAGTTTTTTCAAATAATAAAATGAGTAATAATTCTTATTCAATACCTCACATTGACTTAGACGAAGAACATCAAACTTTAATTTATTATGTAAATCATTGTGATGGTGATTTGTTTTTGTTTAGTAAAGATGATTCTGATAATGTTAAAAAAAGAATTGAAACTAAAAGAGGTAGATTAGTTTGGTTTAAAGAGCCAATATTACATGCTGCTGGTCATCCTAATTTATTTGATAAAAGATGTTCAGTAGTTATTAACTTTAAGTAAAACATATGAGTGACGCATATTTAGGAAACCCTAATTTAAAAAAAGTAAATACTCCACAAGAGTTTACTAAAGAACAGATATTAGAATATCAAAAGTGTAGTAATGATCCTCTGTACTTTATGGAAACTTATGTACAGATTGTATCACTTGATGAGGGTCTTATACCTTTTAAAATGTATGACTTTCAAAAACGTATCGTAAAAACAATACACGAAAATAGATTTACTATTTGTAAACTGCCTAGACAGTCAGGTAAATCAACAACAACTATTTCTTATCTATTACATTATGCGTTGTTTAATCCTAATTCAAATATTGCTATACTTGCCAACAAAAGTTCTACTGCTAGAGACATATTAGGAAGACTACAACTTGCTTATGAAAATTTACCTAAGTGGTTACAACAAGGTGTACTTAACTGGAATAAAGGTAATATTGAATTAGAAAACAAATCAACCATAGTTGCTGCTGCCACATCTTCAAGTGCTATTCGAGGAGGTTCATATAACATTATATTCCTTGATGAGTTTGCTTTCGTTCCAGCAAATATTGCTGAACAGTTTTTCAGTTCAGTTTATCCTACAATTTCATCTGGTAAAAAAACAAAAATGGTTATTGTATCTACTCCTCACGGAATGAACATGTACTATAAATTATGGATGGATGCTGACAGTGGAAGAAATGATTACATACCGATAGAAGTACATTGGAGTGAAGTTCCTGGTAGAGATGAAGAATGGAAAGAAGCAACTATTAGAAATACAAGTCCTGAGCAGTTTCAGTCTGAGTTTGAATGTGAGTTTTTAGGTAGTATAGATACTTTAATATCACCATCAAAAATTAAAACTTTAGCTCATAAAACACCTATTGAGTCAAACGCAAGTGTTGATATTTACGAGAGACCTATAAAGAATCATACTTATGTTTGTACAGTTGATGTAGCAAGAGGTACTATAAAAGATTACTCAGCATTTGTTGTATTTGATGTTACACAAATGCCTTACAGAGTTGTAGCAAAATATAGAAACAATGAAATCAAACCATATGTTTTTCCTAATATCATATCTAAAATTGCTAAAGCATATAACACTGCTCATCTTTTAGTTGAAGTCAATGATTTAGGACAACAAGTATCAGACGCTTTACATTTTGAAATAGAGTATGATAATTTATTAATGACAACTCAAAGAGGTAGAGCAGGTCAATTACTTGGTGCTCAATTTAGTGGTAGAGGTACATCACTAGGTGTTAGAATGACTAAACAGATTAAAAAACTAGGTTGTTCTAACTTTAAAACGTTAGTAGAAAGTGATAAGTTAATTATTAACGATTTTAATATTATAGAAGAAATGTCAACTTTTAGTAGAAGAGGTACTAGTTGGCAAGCTGAAGACGGTTGTAATGATGACTTAATTACATGTTTAATTATATTTGGTTGGCTATCTAATCAAGCATATTTTAAAGAAATGACCAATACAAACGTTAGAAATCAATTATATATAGAACAAGAAAAACTAATAGAACAAGATATGGCACCATTTGGTTTCATAGATGATGGTACACCAGACGAAGAACAACCATTTTCAGATGAATATGGTACAGTATGGCATCCTGTTACACGAAAAGGACTGTAAGTTAATGGTCTTATAAATATCTGTATAAAAAGTTTTGACTATGGGCGTAAGAAAACTTACGATTAATGACGAAATAATAAGAAAAAATTAGGAGAAACCTTATGGCATTTCAAGTATCACCAGGTGTTCTCGTACAGGAAAGAGATTTAACTAGAATCATTCCTGCCGTATCAACATCAATAGGGGCAGCAGCGGGTCAATTCGCTAAAGGTCCAGTTGATGATGTTGTGGCAATTTCTAGTGAGCAAGAATTGGTAGACACATTTGGAAAACCCGACTCAACTACGTTTGAGTGGTTTTTTTCAGCTGCTAACTTCTTAGCATACTCTAACTCTTTGAGAGTAGTACGAGCTAACAATACTGGTTTAGTAAACGCAAATACAGGTGGTTCATCTACATTAATTAAAAATATAGACGACTACCGGGACAACTACGCTGATGGTTCTTTAAACACAGGAACTTTCACAGCAAGAACAGCCGGCGCATGGGGAAACAATTTATTAGTTTCTACATGTCCAAGTGCTTTAGCATTTGAACAAAAAACTGGCGACACAGGTCTTGCTTCACTAGTAGATGACGCTTCGGCTGCTATCGGAGACACAGTAATTAGTGTTGACGATGGTACTGAGTTTAGTGTAGGAGACATTATAGAGTTTTCTGCTACAGCTTCAACAGGCGACTTTACAGTAAACGAAAAATATAGAATAACAGGAATTTCAACAAACGCTTTAACGATAGTACAGCATCCTAGAGGATCTGGTGGATTGTTAACGGCAGTTGTTGATAACGCACACGTCAAAAGAAGATGGAGATATTTTGAATCAGTAGACGGCGCACCAGGAACATCACCTTGGACATCTGATAGATCAGGTGCTAATGATGAAATACACATTGTCGTAGTAGACGAAGACGGTGGTATATCTGGCGAGCCAGGAAGAGTAATAGAAACTTATTCAAAAGTATCTAAAGCTGCTGACGCTAAAACTCCACAAGGTGACACAAACTATTACCCAACAGTAATACAAAATAAATCAAGTAACATTTTCTGGACAGATCATAATTCATCAGGATCAAATTGGGGTTCAAACGCAACAGGAGTAACTTTTACTGCTGTAAATGCTCCAACTAATGAATCTTTATCTGCTGGAAGTGATGGTTCTACTGCTACAGTAGGCGAAATCAAAACTGCTTTTGAAAAATACTCAGACGCAGAAACAGTTGATGTAAGTCTAATTATAGCTGGTAAAGGTAACTCAACTCACATTGATAACCTAATTACTATCGCAGAAAACAGAAAAGACGCTGTGGTTTTTGCTTCACCTGAAAGAGCAGACGTTGTAGGAATAACTAACTCAAACACGCAAACTAATAATGTTATTGACTTCTTTAATAATGTAAGATCATCTTCTTATGTTGTTTTTGATAGTGGTTACAAATATGTGTATGACAGATACAATGACTTATACAGATATGTACCATTAAACGGAGATATCGCTGGTTTGGCTGCTAGAACTGATCTAGTCGCAGACACATGGTTCTCACCTGCTGGATTTAACAGAGGTGTAATCAGAGGTGCCGTGAAACTTGCTTACAATCCTACACAAACACAAAGAGATCAATTGTATCCAAGTAGAATTAATCCAGTATCAACGTTCCCAGGACAAGGTACTGTTTTATTCGGAGACAAAACTGGTCTAACTTCACCAAGTGCTTTTGACAGAATAAACGTTAGAAGACTGTTTATTACTTTAGAAAAGGCAATATCAACTGCTTCTAAATTTCAACTCTTTGAGTTCAATGATGAATTTACAAGAGCTAACTTTAGAAACATTGTAGAACCTTTCCTAAGAGAAGTACAAGGTAGAAGAGGTATCACAGACTTTTTAGTAGTATGTGATGAAACTAACAACACAGGCGAAGTAATTGATAGAAACGAATTTATTGCTGAGATTTTTGTAAAACCAGCAAGAAGTATCAATTTTATTACATTACAATTTATCGCAACTAGAACTGGCGTGGCTTTTGAAGAAGTCGCAGGTTAATAGTAGAGGAGAAATAAAAAATGGCAAACATTTCAGACTTCAAAGCTAAACTTGCTGGCGGTGGCGCTAGAAATAATCAGTTTAAGGTTACAATGCCTTTCCCTGGTTACTCGCAAGTTGGTGGAGAAATAGAAGACTTGGCTTTCTTATGTACAGCAACAAGTATACCGGCAATGAACGTTGCTGAAGTACCTGTTAATTTCAGAGGAAGACCAATTTATATCGCAGGTGACAGATCATTTGACACTTGGCCGATTACTGTACTAAATGATACAGATTTCAAATTAAGAAACGCATTTGAAAGATGGCAAAATGGTATCAACAATATGTCAGACAATGAAGGATTAACAAATCCTGCTGACTATCAAGTTGACGCTTTTATAGATCACTTAGACAGAAATGGTAATACTATTAAGTCTTACACATTGAGAGGATTATTTCCGATATCAATATCAGAAATAGGACTATCATACGCTCCGACAACGGACGTTGAGACTTTTGGTGTAACGTTTAGATACCAATTCTTTGAATCGAATACTACTACTTAATATCTTGTATAAGTATTAAGACAGGAGATAAAATATTATGGCTGAACTATTTGGATTTAGTATCACACGTGCTAAGAAGCAAGAAGATCCTAAACAAAGCTTTACAGTAAAACAAGCGGATGACGGTACTCAAACCGTCGCCGCTGGTGGTTATTTTGGTCAGTACCTTGACATGGAAGGTACTGCCAAAACAGAGGCAGATTTAATCCGTAGATACAGAGAGATTTCAATTCATCCTGAATGTGACATGGCAATAGAAGATATTGTTAATGAAGCAATCGTGGCTAATGAATTGAAAGACGCTGTTAGGATTAACATTGATCAATTGCCTTACGGTAAAGATATAAGAGTTAAAATTGAAGACGAGTTTAAACAAGTATTAAGATTATTAAACTTTAATACAAAAGGGCATGACATCTTTAGAAGATGGTATGTTGACGGAAGAATGTTCTATCAAAAGATTATTGATAGAGATAGTCCTAAAAAAGGGATTACAGAATTAAAATACATTGATCCTAGAAAGATCAAAAAAATAAGAGAAGTTAGAAAAAAAAGACCTGAGGGTGCTTTAAGTCCTAACAGTATGTCAGCTATTGATGAGTATGTAGAATACTATCTATTCAATGAAAGAGGCATACCAGGTACTACTTCAGGTATGGGTATTAAAATCGCACCCGACACTATCGCATTTTGTCCTTCTGGTTTAATAGATCAGAATAAAAACATGGTGTTATCTTATTTACATAAGGCAATTAAACCTGTCAATCAATTAAGAATGATTGAAGACGCTGCTGTTATTTACAGAATCGCAAGAGCGCCTGAAAGACGTATCTTTAAAATTGATGTTGGTAATTTACCTAAAGTAAAAGCTGAACAATATTTAAGAGACGTAATGGCAAGATATAGAAATAAACTTGTCTATGACGCTTCTACTGGTGAAATAAGAGACGATAGAAACTATATGTCAATGTTAGAAGACTTTTGGTTACCTAGTAGAGAAGGTGGCAGAGGTACTGATATAACAACTTTACCTGGTGGACAAAACTTAGGTGAGATTACAGACATAGAGTATTTTCAAAAGAAATTATATAGATCATTAAACGTACCGGCAAGTAGATTAGAAGGCTCACAAGGTTTTAATTTAGGTAGATCAACAGAGATTACTAGAGACGAACTTAAATTTACAAAATTTGTACAGAGACTTAGAAAGAAATTTACAGAATTATTTAATGACATATTAAGAACCCAATTAGTATTAAAAGGCATTATTGCTGAAACTGATTGGTCAACAATAAGAGATAACTTACAATATGACTTCATACAAGATGGTCATTTTTCTGAATTAAAACAAACAGAAATGATGAGAGAACGATTAGGTTTAGCCAATGAAATGAGAGATTATATAGGTAAGTTTTACTCAGTTAACTATGTTAGAAAACATGTGTTGAAACAAAACCAAAGAGAAATAGAAGATATGGATAAAGATATTAGAAAAGAAATTAAAGATAAAATTATCCAAGATCCTATGGCACAAGTTACTAACAGTGAAGATTTATAATAGGAGAATAAAATGACAGAGAATACAACTAAAGACTTTATTGACAATTTAGCTCAAGGTAAAAATGATGACGCTGGTGAAGCGTTTAAAAATGCTTTAAGAGGTAAAGTTGGTGATAGTTTAGATCAAATGAGAAAAGATTTAGCAGGAAATTTATTTAATGGCGATGGTACAGTAAATACAGATAACGCTGAGCCTTATAGTGATCCTAAACCAGAGATTGCTGATGTAGGAACATTCAATCAGGATGGAACTATAGCACTTAAAAAAGACGGACAAGCAGATATAGATTTGACTCAGCCGTCTCCAACAGGTGTTGACATAGAAAATGCCTAAAGTCAGTAATCTTTTTGAACAAAAAAAGATAGTAAATTCAAAGGCTTACAATTCTTTAACGCCTAAAATGAAAGAGGCAGTTGAAGAAATGTTTAAAATGATTAACAACAAAGGCAACATTATTTTCAATGTAGAAAATGCTGTTGAAAGAGTTGCTGAAATAAAGAAAATTAATAAAGAAGAACTATATCAATATATTGAAAAAGAAACAAACGAACAATTAGGAGTGTAAAATGGCATATCAAGGATCTTTCAAATTAAAAGGCGCTACTACATCTGCTGGGTCAACAATTTCAGCAAGTAATTTCGGTAGAGCTCATTTTGTAAGAGTACAAGCACAGGCAGCCGCTAACACTGTAACAGTTGTTAACTCAGATGACGAAGCTATAGGAACTTGTATATTAGTAACAGCAGGTGACTCAATAGTAATAGAAAAATCGCCTGGCGATAAAGTATCAACATCTGGTAATGCTGTAGGCAGTGCTGTTGCTAGAACTGGTTAATAATTATGGCAATAACTACGACACAAGTGGTTGATGATAGTTTTAAAACTATTACATTTGCTAAGGGCATAGGTAATGAAAGTGAACAAACTTTTGTTGAAACACAAAATTTATTAAATGCTTCAAGTGAACCCAAAGTGTCTATTGCTAATTTAGAATTTGAAATAATAGGTACAGGTACTTGTACTATATTTTTTAAAAATGATACGACAAAAAAGGTTGAGATTAGTGGTAGAGGTAACTATGGTCTTAAACCTAAAGAAGAAAAAATAAAGAACGTGATAGGTGATATTTTATTAACAAGTGACAGTAATGTGTCAACTTATAATATTATATTAGAAACACATAAAGAAGAGGGATTTAATGGCTGATACAGTAACAAGTCAAACTATAGCAGATACATCTGGTCTAAAGTTTACAGTAAAACTTACTAACTTTTCAGATGGTACTGGTGAAACACAAGTTAAAAAAGTAGACGCTTCAGAGCTTACTTTTATGACTGAGGATGGCAATAGAAAAATTAGTAAAATATGGTATTCAGTAAATACAGCAAATCCTAAATCAGCTGTTGAGTTAATATGGGATGGTGCTACAGACGCAACTGCCGTATTTTTAAGTGGTCAAAGTCACTTTGATTTTAGACCATCAGGTAGTGAAATAACTAACAGTGCTACTACACCTACTGGTGATGTATTATTAAGTACACATAACTTTGCTATTGGAGATAATTACACAATAGTTATAGAGTTTAGATAAAAAAACTTATAAATAGTAACATATAAGAAGAGAGAACTTATGAAACTAATATCGGAAGAAATACAACAAGCCGAATATCTGATCGAAGAGAAAGACGGTACAAAAGAATATAAGATAAAAGGTATATTCTTACAGTCTAATATCAAAAACAGAAACGGTCGTATATATCCAAAAGAAATCTTAGACAAAGAAGTCAAAAGATATAACGCAGAATTTATCAATAAACACAGAGCATTCGGTGAGTTAGGACATCCTGACGGACCAACTGTCAACTTGGAAAGAGTTAGTCACATGGTGAAAAAACTCTATCCAGACGGTGATAATTTTATTGGTGAAGCTAAGATAATGAATACACCATACGGTAAGATTGTAAAAGGTCTTATTGACGAGGGTGCCCAATTAGGAGTATCTAGTCGTGGTATGGGTTCGTTACAGCAAAAAAATGGCGCAAACTATGTAGGAAGAGATTTCTACTTAGCTACAGCAGCTGACATTGTAGCTGACCCCTCAGCTCCTGACGCTTTCGTTGAAGGCATTATGGAAAATAAAGAGTGGGTATGGGACAGTGGTGTTCTAGTTGAAAAAGACGTAGAAGCTTGGAAACTAGAGCTAATTAAAACAAAAAAACGAGCATTAGAAGAGAAGAAATTAGAAATCTTTAAATCTATGCTTATAAAACTTTAATTTTATAAATATCTAGCAAAGTAAAAATAACTAGTTATTTTAATTAAGAGGAGATTTCTCAATGGCCGAAACAGAAAAACAAGTAGAGGCGTTAGAAAAGGAAATTAGCGAAGCGGGAAATCCGAACGCTGATGCTCCAAAAAAGAATGCTGTAGCGGCAGAACCAAGCCCATTGAAAAATGACGCTGAGGATCTAGGCGCACCAGTTGTTAAACCAACAGACAGCAATCCTAACGCAACTAAAAAAGTTAGTCAAGTTTCAGACGTTGTGTCAAAATCAAGTGCCGTTGGCTCAGAGCCATCACATTTGAAGACAGCAAAAGAAGGAACTGACGCAGAGAAATCAGAAAAAGACGACAAGGCAGAAGCAATGCACGACAAAGATGAGAAGAAAAAAGAAATGAAAGCAGGTTACAAAATGGAATCAGCTGACAATTCTGAAGAATCTTATGATGTTAAAGCAGACGTTGACGCATTAGTCGGAGATTCTGATCTATCTGAAGAGTTTAAAGAAAAGGCTGCTACTATTTTTGAAGCTGCTATTAAATCTAAAGTGAAAGCTGAAACAGCTAAACTTGAAGAAGAATACGCTAAAAAATTAGAAGAAAGCCAAGAATCTTTCAAAGGTGAATTAAGCGAAAAAGTTGACTCATATCTAAACTACGTTGTAGAAGAGTGGATGAAAGAAAATGAAATCGCTATTGAAAGAGGAATCAAAGGTGAGATCGCTGAAGACTTTATCGGTGGTCTTAAAAAACTATTTGAAGATCATTACATTGATGTTCCAGATGAAAAATATAACGTCTTGGAAGATCAAGCTTCTAAAATAGAAGTCTTAGAGAAGAAACTTAACGAAGAAATCGAAAAGAATGTTGACCTTCATAAGAGTAACAGTGAGTTAAAAAGACAAGACATCATAGATGAAATGTCAACTGACCTTGCTGATACTGCTAAAGAAAAGTTTGACGGACTTATTGAATCAGTTGAGTATTCTACTGAGAACGACTTTAGAAAAAAAGTAGTGACAATCAAAGAGTCTTACTTTGGTGATAAACAAGAAGTTAAAAGTGATGATATAGATGATGTAGCGGCAGGCGGTGAACTAACTGAAAATGTTGATTTATCGAATGCTATGGCTGCTTATACCGCCGCTATTAAAAAAACAAAAGACATTAAATTGTCTAAAAAATAATAAAATAGAGGGAGAAAACAAAAATGTTTTTATCTGAACAAGTAGAAAAAAAATGGCAGCCAGTCCTAGAGCATCCTGATTTACCAAAAATCAATGATTCTTACAGACGTGCCGTTACAAGCGTAATCTTGGAAAACCAAGAGAAAAGTTTAAGAGAAGATAAGGCGTTCATCTCGGAAGCTGCCCCTGCTAACGCAACAGGCGCTAACGTTGACAATTGGGATCCAATCCTAATTTCATTAGTAAGAAGAGCAATGCCAAATCTTATCGCATATGACATATGTGGAGTACAACCAATGACTGGTCCAACTGGTTTAATATTTGCTATGAGAAGCAGATACACAAGCCAAACTGGAACAGAAGCGATGTTTGACGAAGCTGATACAGATTTCTCTAGTAGAAATGCTGCTGGTGACTCAACAACAAATACTGGTGTAACTGAACAAAGAGGTACTAACCCAGCAATTCTTAACGACAGCCCAACAGCTGGACAAGAATATTCAACTGGTCAAGGTATGACAAGAGCTTACGGCGAAGCATTAGGTGATTCATCTAACAATGCTTTTGCTGAAATGGCTTTCTCAATTGAGAAATCAACTGTGACTGCTAGAAGTAGAGCTCTTAAAGCTGAGTACACAATGGAATTAGCCCAAGACTTAAAAGCTATCCATGGTTTAGACGCTGAGACTGAATTGGCTAACATCCTATCTGCTGAGATCCTTGCTGAGATCAACAGAGAAGTTGTAAGAACAATTTACATCAATGCTGAAAAAGGTGCTTCTGCTAACACTGGTACAATTAACACAACAACTGAAGGTATCTTTGATTTAGATACAGACTCTAACGGAAGATGGTCTGTTGAAAGATTTAAAGGTCTTATGTTCCAAGTTGAGAGAGAAGCTAACGCTATCGCTCAAAGAACAAGAAGAGGAAAAGGAAATATCCTTATTACTTCTTCGGACGTTGCGTCTGCTTTACAAATGGCAGGTGTACTAGACTATGCTCCAGCATTAAACAACAACCTAAACGTTGACGACACAGGCAATACTTTTGCTGGTGTATTAAACGGTAGATACAAAGTATACATTGACCCATATGCTGCTAACCAAACTGGTAAGCAATATTTTGTGGTTGGTTACAAAGGTACTTCACCGTATGACAGTGGTTTATTCTACTGCCCATATGTACCACTACAAATGGTTAGAGCCGTTGGACAAGACACATTCCAACCTAAAATCGGTTTCAAAACAAGATATGGTTTACAAGCCAATCCTTTTGCTGAAGCTGGTTCAGGTGATAATGCTGTTATCAATGGTTCTGGAAATGCTAACGCTAACAGATACTACAGAAGAGTACAAGTTACAAACTTAATGTAATATTTGTTTACAATCTTATAAAAAGGGGGCTTTATGCCCCCTTTTTTTTTGGTCGCATAAATAAATTAAACACATATGATAGGAAGAATAATGAACTACAAATTTACAGCAATTATAATTGTATTATTTGTATTATTTACACTGTTAGTTTCTGATAAAAAAGAAACTAATTATTTCTGGTTTGTGCCTGGTGTTGATTTAGAGAAAAAGATATTAGAGAAAAAACAAGAACAAGAAAACTTGACTGAAACTGAGAAGAAAATGGAAAAGGTAGCCACTGAGAAAGAGTGGGAAGAAGTAGATAAAAAAACAGATAAATAGTAGTATGACAACTATTAACAGTTATAATAGACAACCAACAAAACTTGATTATGCGTCACCAACGCAGTTTAAGTTTAGTATAATTAAGTTACCTAAAGTAGAGTTTTTTGTGACAGACATTAATTTGCCTGGCATAGAATTAGCTTCATTAACACAAAACACTACACTTAAACAAATACCTATACCTGGTAATGATCTACAATACGATCCACTAACACTATCATTTATGGTAGATGAAAACTTTGAAAACTACCAAGAAATACATGGTTGGTTAGTTGGATTAGGTTATCCTAGAGACAATTCAGAATTTAGAAATCTAGCTCAATCAGGTAATGATAGATTTCCTAACTCTTCTCAAAGTGTAAGTACAGAGATAGGTAAAGTTAAATATAAGGCTGCTCAAGCAGGTGGTACTTATAGTGACGCTACTCTTACTACTTTAACAAGTAAAAATAATTCACAATTAGAAGTAAGATTTAGAGACATATATCCTACTAAATTGTCAGGATTAGCATTTACACAACAAGCAGGTGATATAAATTATCTTACTGCTACTGTTGATTTTAATTATTTGGTTTATGACTTTGCTACTGTAGGTAACAGTAGAACAAGTGTGACTACAAGCTAACCAAACTTTACATTTTTAAAGTTTTGTGTTATAATGAAAGAAAATGAGGTTATATGATTATTATAGGATTAAATAGACATCACAACGGAAATGCCTGTATTTTAGAAGATGGCAAAATCACTTATTCAACCGAAGAAGAAAGATTAAATCGTCACAAATACGAGGGCTCACCTTTTTTAAATTTACTAAAAATTAAAGACTTAGCACCACATATAGATGGTGTAGCTATTGCTGGTTTTGATGGCTTAGTACCATTTGAAAGAAATACAGATATTAATTTCTATGAAATGTTTTTTAACAGATTGTATAAAAATAAATTTGTAAATAGAACTTATGATAAAGTTCATCATCTAACACATGCTGCTGGTGCTTTTTACAACTCTGGTTTTGAAGAGGCAATATCTGTTGTATTTGATGGTGACGGCTCTTTTTTTAAAGAAGGTATAGAAAAATATTCTGCTTTTCATTGTAAACATCCTTACGACATAAACAAATTAGAAAAAGAATTTTTTGATTATGATGAACCATACAGTAAAACAAATACTCTAAGTTTAGGTAATTACTTCGCTGCTATAGCAGATCATTTTGGAATGAATCCTTTATTTGACGCAGGTAAAGTTATGGCACTTGCTTCTTATGGCAAAAATATTATAGAAGACTTTGATAGTTTTTTTGATCACAATTATTTTATAGAACCTAGAGTAGTTAGAATGAGTTGTTTAAATCAAAATCACCCTATGTTTGAGAAAACTAGATTAATGAATGATTTTCAGGCGTCTGCTGATTTAGCATTAACAGTACAAACACTTACTGAAAATAAAATGATTAAAAAAATACATGATTTAATAGATAAACATAATGTAAAAAATATCTGTTTATCAGGTGGCTATGCTTTAAATTGTGTTGCTAATTTTAAGTTAAGACAAAGTTTACCTGAAGATATAAACTTGTATGTAGAACCTGTATCACATGACGCTGGTACGGCAATAGGGGCTGCTAAATTATTATACCATGAACTGAGAAGTATAGAAGGTATAAAAGATGATCCTATTATACCTCAAACAACAATTAAATATGGGTTTCAAAATTATTATCCTAACTCATATGATTTTGCTAGATTTAAAAAAACAAAGGTTACAAATAAAGATGTAGCAAAAAAATTATCAGAAAATAAGATAGTTGCTTTGTTTAAGGGTAAATCAGAGTTAGGTCCTAGAGCATTAGGCAATAGAAGTATATTGTTTAATCCTAATAATTCAAAAGCAAAAGACACTGTAAACAAAGTTAAAAATAGAGAATCTTATAGACCTTTTGCTGGCACAATATTACATGAAGATTGTAAACAGTATTTTGACATGAACGTATTAGATGAGTCGCCATTTATGATGTATGCTGTAAAAGCAAAAAATTATTCTTTAAAAGGCATTAGACATGTTGACGGAACTTGTAGAATACAAACTTTAAAAAAAGAACAAGACACTGTTTTTTATGACTTAATAAAAGAGTTTAAACAAATAACAAATATACCTTGTTTATTAAATACATCATTTAACTTATCAGGTGACCCAATGGTAGAAACGTTAGATGACGCTGTAAAAACATTTGAAAACTCAGAGATAGATTGTTTATATTTACCTGAGTTATATATATTACTAGAAAAATAATGGAGATATAATGACACTTGAAGAACTACAAGACTTGGCTGAAAAAGACCTCAAAATAAACGATACTGAACTAGATTTAGAATCATTAAAAACTCCTCAGTTACATAACAAATATATGAAACACTTAACAAAGTTTAAGTTGATGTTAAGTAAATCAGAGGCTGATTATAGAACAATGAAAAGAGAAAAATGGGAATACTATACAGGCAAAGCACCTGCTGAAGTATATGCTGTAAAACCTTTTGATTTAAAAATTATGAGAACTGATTTAGACAAATATTTAGATTCAGATATAGATTTACAAAGAGCAAAACAAAAAGTAGATTACTTAGAAACAGTTATTGATTTTTTAGATAGAACAATAAGAGGTATATCAAACCGAGGATTTACAATAAAAAATGCTATTGACTGGCGTAAGTTTACTAGTGGTGCTATTTAATGACAAACTACTGGTATTACTGGCACTTTAAGTCCGTTGTCTCAAAAGAAAACTGTAATCGCATATTAGAGTTAGGTAAAGAAAAACTAGCAAGACAACAATTAAGTGGTAAATCTACAGCTGCTACTACAAAAGGCGGTAATACAAAAGATAAAATGGCAGAGGCTATTGCCCAATCAGACAAAACAGTACAAGAAACAAAAGATCAAAAGACTTATGTAAGAGATAGTACAACTTGTTTTTTAAATGAACAATGGGTCTATGACATAATTCAACCTTTAGTAAGTCAAGCAAATACAAATGCTGGTTGGGATTATGATTATGATTACTTTGAATCTGTACAATTTACAAAATATGATCCAGGTCAATTTTATGGCTGGCACCATGATGGTGGCTCATGTAAACATTCAGCTTATAAGTTTAAACATGACTATACACCAAGTGATGGTTTTCAACACACTAACAATCAAAAAATGGCTAATAAAGTTAGAAAGTTAAGTTTTACATTAAACTTAGTTGATGGTGATGAATATGCTGGTGGTGATTTAAAATTTGATTATGGTCCTCATAGTGATGGTGAGAGATTTAATACCTGTACTGAAATAAGACCACAAGGTTCAGCAATAGTATTTCCTAGTTATATGTATCATCAAGTAACACCTGTAACTAAAGGCACAAGATATTCACTTGTAAATTGGATAATAGGAAACCCATTTAGATGAAACACGAATATTCAATAAAATATGCTAACGAAGGATACGCTGTTATAAAAAATTATTTAAATGATCAAACTAAAAATTTGTTATTTAATCATACATTGTTAAAAAGACAAGTTAGTAGATATATGTGGAAAGAAAAACAAAAATTATTTTCGCCATATATGTATGGTTATCCTTTTGGTGATGTTCAGGTTAAAGGTAGTTATTGTCACTATTCAGATCCTATATTTGAGTCTTTACTTTATAGTAGTACAAAAGACATGTCAAATTATACAAATAAAAAATTACATCCTACTTATACCTATTATCGTGTATATGAACCAGGTGCTGTTATGAAAGAACATGTAGATAGAGATAGTTGTAAACATTCTATGACATTGTGTTTAGGCTATACAGATAAAGTCTGGCCGATATACCTTGAAGGCACACCTATAAATTTAGAGCCAGGTGATTTATTAGTTTATAGAGGTGATAAATTAAAACATTGGCGTGATCCTTTACCAAGTGGTTATCACTCACAAGTATTTTTACATTATATTGAAGAAGGTGCTGAAAATTGGGAAAGAGATAAGTTTGATACTAGACCTTTATTAATGTTAGATGGAAGATTTAAAACTTGGTCTGATAAAGGGTTGCCAACTGATAAAAATATAATGGAATATTTAAAACAATCTGAATATGACTACAACAAGATACATAATAATAGATAAAAAAAACGAAGTCTATCTCAAAATAGAAGCGGATGCTGATATTAGAAGAGAGTTAGGTGAATACTTTACATTTGAGGTGCCTGGGTTTAAGTTTATGCCTCAGTATAGAAGTAGAGTATGGGACGGTAAAATTAGATTGTTTTCATATGCTTCAGGTCAAATATATACAGGTTTATATCCTTATGTAGTAAATTGGTGTAACGAAAATAAAGTACAAATAGTTGATGGTACAAAAATAAAAGACACTGATATAGACGAAAGTAAATTAGACAATCTTATTAAAGCGCTTAAGTTACCACACGAAGTTAGAGATTATCAAAGAGAAGCATTTAAACATTCAATAGAAAAAAATCGTTGTTTACTAGTATCGCCTACTGCTTCAGGCAAATCACTTATCATATATTTGATGTTAATATTTAATTTATTAAGATTAAAAGATACTAAACAAGATAAGATATTAATAATAGTACCTACAACATCACTAGTAGAACAATTATATAAAGACTTTAAAGATTATGGGTATAATAGTGACAGAAACGTACATAGAATATATCAAGGACATGATAAAGATACAAATAAAAGAGTAATTATATCAACATGGCAGTCGATCTATAAGTTGCCAAAAGTATGGTTTAAACAGTTTGGCATGGTCATAGGTGACGAAGCACACTTATTTAAGGCAGTTAGTCTATCAAAAATAATGACTAAACTAGAAACTTGTAAATACAGAGTAGGTTTGACAGGTACACTTGATGGCACTAAGACACATAAGTTAGTATTAGAGGGTCTATTTGGTACAGTTAACAAAGTCGTATCTACAAGTGAATTACAAGAAAAGAAACAATTAGCTGAATTAAAGATAATGTGTCTAGTATTACAACATGATAAAACTTCACGTCATTTTTTAAAAGATAAAACATATCAGGAAGAAATGGATTATCTTGTTTCAAATACTGCTAGGAATAAATACATACGGAATTTGTGCTTATCATTAAGAGGCAACTCACTTTGTCTATTTCAATATGTTGAAAAACACGGCGAAATCCTAAAGAAGTTAATCGAAGAAAAGGCAGGAGACCGTAAAATATTTTTCATCTATGGAGGAGTAGAAGCACATGAACGAGAACAAGTTAGAGCCATTACAGAGAAGTCGGATAACGCAATTATTATCGCTTCTTACGGCACCTTTAGCACTGGTATTAATATCCGTAACTTACACAATATTGTTTTTAGTAGCCCTAGTAAAAGTCCTATAAGAGTTTTACAATCTATCGGTAGAGGATTGCGACTAAAAGACAATAAACTAAACGCCACATTATACGACATATCAGACGATTTATCTTACAATGATAAAGAGAATTATACTCTAGCACACTTTAGAGAACGAATAAATATATACAATGGTGAAAACTTTGATTATGAAATTCATAACATAGAGATAAAAAATGGCTCAAAATAATAAAATAGAAATAAAGATAGTTAAACTTGTAAATGGTGATGACGTTGTTTGTGCTTTTCCTATAGAACAACTACCAGAAAAATCTCCATTAATTAGATTATTTAAACCTCTACAAATTAAATATGTACCACAATTAACACCTGCTGGATTTAAAGATTATGTAGCACTAATAAAATGGGCTGCCTATACTCCTGATGTTGTTATTACTATCCCAAAAGATAAGATATTAACTATAACAAACGCAGGTAATGAAATGATAAAATCATACAATCACATCGCCAATGGGTATGATGATTTGAGAGTGCCGACTCGGGAGACAAATAAACAATATGCTAGAGAAAAATTTAGTGATGAAGAACAGGAAGAAATAAATGAGTTGTTTCAGGACTTTGCTGAAGATAAGAAAACAATACATTAGCTTTAAGCAATATTCTATAAACGGCTACACGCCCATTATACATAAAATTTATTAAAAGTCAATGTTGGTTTATTTGGCAAATATTACGCTAAAACATTGACAATTAAAGTGAAAGGTGTTATATTAATACTATGACTATAAAAAGAATTAAAGAGCATTATGTAGATAACAAATTGTTTTTAGAGGCAATGACTGCCTACAAAAAAGAAGTAAAAAAAGCATTAAGAACAAAAAAAGATAAACCACCTGTAACCGATTACATTGGTAGTTGTTTTTTAAAGATAGCAAATCATTTATCTTACAGACCTAATTTCATCAATTATACATTTAGAGACGATATGGTTAGTGACGGTATAGAAAACTGTTTACAATACCTAGACAATTTTGATCCAGCAAAATCTAAGAATCCATTTGCTTATTTTACACAAATTATATTCTATGCTTTTGTAAGAAGAATCCAAAAAGAAAAGAAACAAGTTACTATCAAACATAGACTTATTATGGATAATAACTTAGATGATTACGCTTTACAACCACAAGATAGAGAAGGCGAATATACTAATCAGTTTAAAGAGTTTTTACAAAAAAATCTAAAGATGGACGAACAACCTAAAAAAGAAAAGAAACCAAGAAAGAAAAAAACTGTTAAGTCATCTAAATTCTTTATATAATTATGAAAATAGCCCTATTGAATGATACACACTTTGGTGTGAGGAATGATAGTCCTGCCTTTAGAGATTATCAAATTAAATTTTATGATGAAGTATTTTTTCCGTACTTAAAAGAAAACAATATTACAAACTTAATACATTTAGGTGATGTAACTGATAGAAGAAAGTTTATTAACTTTCATACTTCTAGTGTGTTTAGAGAAAAGTTTTGGAAAAGATTATGGGAAATGAAGATTGATACCCATATAATAATAGGTAACCACGATACTTATTTTAAAAATACAAACAAAGTAAATTCAGTAGATGAGTTGTGTTCAACATTTGATGGTGTACACGAACCATTTATCTACACAGGTCCTAAAGAAGTAGAATTAGGTGGTTGTCGTATGTTATTTTTACCATGGATATGTGATGATAATTATGAAGACTCAATTTATGCGATAGATAATTCAACAGCAGATATTTGTTTTGGGCATTTAGAAGTAAAAGGTTTTGAGATGCAAAAGGGATTATTTAACGAACATGGTTTAGAACCAACACAATTTAAAAGATTTGAAAAAGTTATGTCTGGTCACTTTCATAAAAAATCAGATGATGGTCGTATCTATTATCTTGGCTCACAATATGAAATGACTTGGTCAGATTATAAAGATCCTAAAGGGTTTCATATTTTTGATACAGAAACAAGAGAACTTACAAGAGTAACTAATCCTCTTAGAATGTTTAAAAAGATTCTCTATAATGATACTAAAGAAGATTACTCTACAAAAGACTTATCAGATTTTGAAAACAAGATAGTAAAAATCTTTGTTACTAATAGAACAAACGAAGAAATGTTTAATAATCTATTAGATAAATTACAAAACAAAGTAAATGTACATGAGGTAAATGTTATAGAAGATGTACAAAGTGATATGACATCTAGTGTTAGAGAAGATATATTAGATCAAGGCGAAGATACTATAACATTTTTAAATAATTATGTAGATCAAATACAAACAGATTTAGATAGACAAAAACTAAAAGAGTTTATCAAAGAAACATATGTAGAGGCAAACGATCATTATGCTGGATAAATCAATATTAAATTATAAAAACTTGAATTGGGGACCATATGTTCTTTGTACATCATTGCCTGATTATATAACAGACAAAATGTTAGAAGAAGGACGTAAGTGTAAAGATACAGCTAATCATAAATTAGCAGGTCATCTAAAGTTTCAGTTTTCATATTCTACAGAAATTCAACAATGGTTTTATAATGAGATAACACCGGTATTAGAATTGTATATAGAAGAACATTGTAAGTTTCACGGACATGACATTGTTCAACAAAGAAAACTAGAAGCATTAGATTTATGGGTAAACTTTATGAAAAAAGGTGACTTTAATCCTCCTCATACTCACGCAGGTGATTATTCTTTTGTTTATTACCTAGATGTGCCAGATGAGTTAAGAAAAGAACAAGAAGATTACAAAGGCTCAGATGTGTCAGGACCAGGTGGTATAACTATATTGTATGGCGAGTCAACTAGACCTAAATGGACTACTTGTGCTCACGGTTTAAATCCTAAAAAAGGTGCGTTTATGATGTTCCCTGCTTTACTACAACATACAGTAGCGCCTTTTAAATCTGATATTACAAGAGTTAGTGTATCAGGTAATTTAAGAACATTAAACCATGAGATAATAACTAACAATTATTTTTAGTATGATAAGATTTAAAAAAATTAAGTGGAAAAATTTTCTGTCAACAGGTAATACACCAATAGAAGTTGACTTAGATAAATCAAACACAACACTTGTTATAGGTACAAACGGTTCAGGCAAGTCAACTTTACTAGACGCCATGACTTTTGTTTTATTTAATAGACCATTTAGAATAATAAAAAAAGAACAAATGGTTAATACGATAAACAATGGTGAAGCATTAGTAGAAATAGAATTTTCAATAGGTACTAAACAATATAAAGTTATTAGAGGTATTAAACCTAACATATTTGAAATATATGAAGACGATCAATTAATAAACCAAGACGCTTCTAGTATTGATTATCAAAAGATATTAGAAAGAAATATAATGAGATTAAGTTATAGATCATTTATTCAAGTAGTAATATTAGGGTCATCATCTTACGAGCCATTTATGAAAATGAAATCTCGTTATAGAAAAGAAGCAGTTGAAGAGATACTTGACATAAAAGTATTTTCACATATGGACTGGATGTTAAGAGATCAACAATCTGTTTTAAATAAAAAGATTATAGAAGTTAAACATAATGCTGATCTAGTAAAATCTAAGTATGAATTAGAAAGTAAACACTTTAATGAAATAAAGAATAGAAATACAGATGATAAGACACAAAAAGAACAACAGTTAGATAAATTAAACTTAGATAAAAAAGATTACTTAGAAAAGATACAAAAATTAGATGGTGAATATACACAACTAAAAGAACAAACAATTGATAAAGGTCCTCAAACAACAAGATTAACTCAATTAGAAAAACTAGAAACAAAGATAGAACAAAATTTAGAAACTCATACAAAGAATTTAGAGTTTTTTGAAGAAAATGATACCTGTCCTACTTGTACACAACCAATTGATGAAACATTTAAATTAGGAAAACAAGAAGAACTAAAGAGTAAAGTTGTTACCTTAAATGAAGGTATGAAAAAATTAGTAGAAGAAATATCTACTACTGAAACTAAATTATCAGAAATTAATTCTATATCTGAAAAAATGTCAGATTTAAATATAGAAATGTCAAAAGTTAATACATCAATAAATGAACTTAAAAAATTTAGTGACAATCTACATAATGAGATATTATTGTTAGATAACAAAAAAGAGGACAGTGATAATATAGAAAAACAATTAGAAGAATTAAAAGTTAATTTAGAACAATCACAAGTTGATTTAGATAAAATTACCGAAGAAAAAACATATATTGATACAGTTAGAGAAATACTATCTGAAAAAGGTGCTAAAACAAAAATTATTAAAAAGTATTTACCTATAATGAATACTTTAATAAATCAATACTTACAAGATATGAACTTCTTTGTTAACTTTCATTTAGATGAAGAGTTTAACGAGACAATAAAAAGTAGATTTAGAGATACTTTTAATTACAATAATTTTAGTGAGGGTGAAAAACTAAGAATAGATTTAGCATTGCTATTTACTTGGCGACAGATTGCTAAAATGAAAAATAGTACAAATACAAACGTTTTAATATTAGATGAAATATTTGATAGCTCATTAGATGGTCAAGGTACAGATGACTTCTTTAAAATTATTAAATCACTATCAAAAGAAAATATCTTTATTATATCACATAAGGGCGATATACTATTTGATAAATTTACTAATATCATAAAATTTGATAAAATAAATAACTTTACGAGGTTACAGAATGTCTAAAGATTTACAATTAATACCACCTAACGATCCAAGAGTTTGTTCAGCAATCGCACCATTTAGTGACGATATGTTAAAAGAACACAATCTAAAAGATAGACAAGAACTATCTGATAATATGTTTGAATTAATGTTTAAATATGGTGGTATAGGGTTATCAGCAAATCAAGTAGGTTTACCTTTTAATATGTTTGTTATGGGTGGGCATCCTGAATTAGAAAAAGGTTTAAGAATGACTTGTTTTAATCCTATGATTATATCAGCTAGTGAAGAAACAATTGTTATGAAAGAAGGTTGTTTAACTTTTCCTTTTATGTTCTTATCTATTACAAGACCTAGAAAAGTTGTAGTAAAATATGAAGATGAAAAAGGTGATCTAAAAGAAGGTCATTTAGACGGCATGATTAGTCGTATTTTTCAACATGAACACGATCACATGTTAGGTAGATTATTTACAGAGAGAGCTAGTAAACTTAAACTAAAGAGGGCAAATATATATGCTAAAAAACAAATCAAAAAAATATCGAAAAGAAAAAAATAAAATTTTTGAACATAATCCTAGTACAGGAGTTATTAGATGGCGTTATGTTGGTGAATCACCAGACAAGTTTGGCTGGCCGAACTATGGAAGAATATTAAAGAATGTCAAAAAACGAAATTAAAAAATTATTTCCTACACCCTTATACATAGGTAACATAGGTGTAAATGAAGACTGGCTAACTTATATTAATTCATTAGATTTTGAGTTAACTTATTTAAAAAACGGTTTACAAACACAAGACAGACATATACTTTTACATAAAGAATTATCATCATTAAAGAAAAAAATAGATGATGAGTTTGAGATATATGCTAGAGATAAACTTAGAATAAATAAAAAACATAATTTTGAAATGATAAACTCATGGTGTAATATACATAATCAAGGACATGTAGCACAACCACATCATCATCAAAATAGTATGTTTAGTGGTGTGTATTATTTACAATCAACAGAGAATACAGGTGCTATTAAGTTTAATCAAAGTCCTTTTAAGAGTTGGAATAATATTATGATTAAATTAGAAATAGATGAAGGAAATGAATTTAATAATGATGAATGTATAATTAATCCTATGCCTGGTACAGTAGTGTTATTTCCGTCTTGCGTTTCACATGAAACAGATGTAAACAATACAACACATCAAAGATATTCACTTGCCTTTAATTACTTTCCTAGAGGTCAGTTTGGTGATAAAGAATCATACTTGGAGATAAAATAATGAATGTAGAAATTACAGATGACTTTATAGGAATATTTGATAATTTTTTTACAGACGAATATATTGAAAATTATATTACTTACTTTGAAAAAATGAATAAAAACAATTTAACTTTCAAAAGAGAGTTTAGTCCTAGCCATGAAGTTGATGACACAGCATTTGATGAGCTTTCAGAACCATTTTATATAAAAGAATTACCTGTACATTACATGGCAAAAAATTTTATTGATATATTTTTTAATCAAAAACATGGACCATATCAAAGATATATTGAAAAGTTTAGTATTTTAAAAACACAAGGTAGACACTCAATATTTGATATAAAGATACAAAAGACAGAGCCAGGTCAAGGGTATCATATTTGGCATGTAGAAAATAGCCAATTAACTAGTAGAAATAGAGTTACTGCTTTTACATTGTACTTAAATGATGTAGAAGATGGTGGCGAGACAGAGTTTTTATATCAAAAAAGAAGAATTAAACCTAAGAAAAATAGATTAGTTATTTGGCCTGCTCATTTTACTCATGTACATAGAGGAAATCCACCCTTATCAAATGACAAATATATTTTAACTGGTTGGACTGAATACTCTTATTAATGAAAATACAAGTTGACGATTATAAATTTTACAGACATACAAACTTTATGGATAAATCCTATAAAGAAAAGTATATTTCTGATATTGATAAAGTCATATCAGACGGACATGTAGCTAGTAGTAATGTGCCACCTTTACAAACTAAAACAGACTTATATGATCATGTAAAATTTTTAAATCGTTGGATTGAACTACAAATAAAAATAAAAACAATTATAGAAGAAAATATAGGTAAAGTACAACTCACTGAAAGTTGGGCAAATATTAGTAGAGAAGATAATAGATTTAGTTTTCATACACACAAAAGAGATATAACTGCTGTATATTATTTAAAAAACAATTATACTAATTACGGCACACAAATAGATGATAAAGTAATTATACCTGGTTTAGAAAACTCAGTGTTAATATTTGATGGCAAGATAAATCATAGTATTATTAATATGCCTTTTGAGTTAGCAGTACACCCACACAACAATAGATATTCAGTAGTATTTGATTATGACACCATATAATTTTCCTAAATTAGTTATTGAACAACATGATGGCTTTCATATAGTAAGAGACGACTTACTAGAAGGTGGTTCTAAAAGAAGATTTGTAGATAGGTATATGAGAGAAGAGATAGAAGAAGGTGCCGAAGAGTTTGTATATGGCGGTTGTCCAGCAAACGGTTATGCTCAATTATCTCTTACATTACAAGCGAATCACTATGGTAAAAAAGCTGTTTTTTTCATGGCTAAAAGATCATTAGATAATTTACACCCTTATCAAAAACAAGCATTAGACTATGGTGCTGACATTAGGTGGGTACCTAATGGTATGTTACAAGTCACAAAAGCAAGAGCCAGAGAGTATTTTTATGAGGATCCTATAAGACGTAGAATATTACCATTAGGGCTAGAAGAAAAAAGAGTATTTGAAGATATAAGGGACCTTGCCAAAAACATAGAAATAGTGTATAGTATAAAGATTAGTGAAATTTGGTCAGTAGGATCAAGTGGCACTTTAACAAGAGGATTACAAATGGCGTTTCCAGACAAAGAAGTACATTGTGTTTCAGTAGGTCACAAAATGGCTCAACATGAAATAGGAAGAGCAAATTTGTATTTAAGTAAATATAAGTTTACACAAGAAGTTAAAGAAGAAGATAAACCACCTTTTCCATCTGTGCCGACTTATGACGCAAAAGCATGGTCAATTATGAAAGAACATGCTAAACCAAACGCACTATTTTGGAATGTAGGAAAATGACATATAAAACACACGAAGAAAAACAAAAAGTATTAGACGAAAAAATGAAAAAGTTTTTAGAGAAAGGTAAGTCAATTGAAAAACTACCACCTGGCTCTGCTTACAATCTAGGATCACTAGACTTTCATGGCAAACCTAGATATACAGCTTTAGAAATTAAAGCAGGTAAAGACAAAAAATGAGTAGAGGTGTATTAAAAATTATAGCTAAGTTAAGAATGCTATGGGCAGACATAAGAGGTCATCATGGCAAAGTATGGGATTATGAACCTGGTGATTATTATATGGGTAGCCATAAAGGTCATAAAAAACATCAAAAGAAAAAATGAGTGATATATTACAAAACACACACGATACAATAAAAGACAAAGGCTTTCCTTATTATCCTAAAGATAAGAAATGGCGAGACGACAAGTATAATCTTTTAATGGCATTTAAAAGAGATACTATGATAGATAGAAAAACTAAAGTCATAGGTCAATCTGCTCATGGTTTAAATCTCGCATGGTCTTATATGGAACATGCTTGGGGTATTAAGTGTGGTAAAATGAAGACACCTATGGAAGTTTGGGATGATGAAGAACATCTTAAAAAAGGTATAAACAAAATTTTAACAGGCACATTTTTTACACAAAAGAAACCACACGAAATAACAGACTCAGATATGAGATCAATGTTAAGAAGATACTCAGGCACACAAATGGTTTCTAATTTTAGACCTACGGCTGCCGCTGCCTTATATGATGTATTTGTAGAAAAAGATAGTCCTTTAGAAGGCACAACGGCAGGTTTAGTATGGGATCCTAGTATGGGTTATGGTGGTAGATTATTAGGGGCAATTGCTGCTGGTGTTAATTACATAGGCACAGATCCTTGTATACCGACATACGATGGTTTACAAAACATATTAATGGATTATGGTCATACACACAAACAATATTCATTACTAAGACAAGGTAGTGAAACGTATATACCTGAAGAAAATAGTTTAGACTTTGTATTTACAAGTCCACCTTACTTTGGTTGGGAAGCATATGGTGATGAGCCAGAACAATCTAGTATTAAGTTTAATACAAGTGATATGTGGAAAGAACACTTTTTAAAGAAGACAATTGCTAATGCTTATAAAGGTTTAAAACCAGGTAAACATTTAGCACTTAATGTTGCTAATACAAAACAGTATAAAACGTTTGAAGAGGATACTGTACAATTAGCCATTGATTGTGGTTTTGAACATACTGATACTTGGTGGTTGTCATTATCTACACAACAAGGTGGATCAGAAACATCAACATTAGATGGTGAAATAACTGAAAAGAAACAAACACAAAGATATATGGGCAAGTTTGAAAGACCGAATCAATCAGGTAGAAAGTTTGAACCTACGTTTATATTTACAAAATGAGAACAAAACAAGAACATAAATAGTCAAAAACCTAGTAAATATAGGGATATATAAACGCTTGACTTTTGAAACGTTTTCCTATATTATAATAGTATGACTACACAAATAAACATTAATACTAAATCTCAATTAGCAAAACTTATTGCTACAGAAAATCTTACAGTACAACATAACAACGTCAAAACTGCTAGTTTTGATACATTAAATAGAATACTTACTTTACCTATTTTTAAAATACAAACAGGTGACATATACGATATGTTAATAGCACATGAATGTTCACATGCTTTATTTACACCTACTAAAAGTTGGCAAACAATTGCTAGTGATGATGAGTTAAGAGCTTATGTAAATGTTATTGAAGATTGTCGTATAGATAAAAAAATTCAAAAGAAATATCCAGGTGTTGTTAAAAACTATTTACAAGGGTTTGATGACATGATGTCTAAAAACTTCTTTGGTTTAGATGGCAAAGATGTTAATACAGACTTAATGTTAATTGATAAAATTAATATGTACTACAAATCTTCAAAAAGATTAGACATTAAATTTAATGCTTCAGATAAACTATGGATTAAAAAAGTTGATGAAGTAAAATCTTTTAAAGATGTTGTTCAATTAGCCAAAAAGATGTTAGATTGGCAGAAAAAACAATTACAGAAATTAAAAAAACTACCTGATTTTGATACACATCCTTTAGTTGAAAACTATAATTTAGATAAAAACAAAGACTCAGATAATAATGTTAACACTAAAGATAGTGATTCTGCTGATAACAAATCAGACAATTCTAATGAATCAAATGAAGATGGTACAGATGAAAAAGACGGTTCTTCTTTAAATGATACAAATGAAGGTGATTCAAAATCAGATGAAAAAGATAGTGAACAAATTGCTAATGATCTAGGTGCTGGGTCAGGTGCTACTAAGGGTTTTAGTAAATTGAAAGCAGTAACTAATATTAGTTTAGATAGTAATAAAGAAAGATTATATGATAATAGTAAATCATTTAATTATTGTTCTTTGCCAGATGTTAAATTAAAAAATGTTATTATTGATTACAAGAAATTTATTAAAGATATGAGATCACATATTGCTTTAAAAAGAAAAGAAGGTTTAAGTGGTGATATAACTCAATATATTAATTGGTTAAAAAATGATTTTACTAAGTTTAAAACTGATAACAAAAAAACTGTAATGTATCTTGTTAAAGAATTTGAAATGAAAAAAGCTGCCACTGCTTATAAAAAATCTTCTACTGATAAAACAGGTGTTATTGATCCTCTTAAATTAAAAAATTACAAATTTAGTGATGATATATTTAAAAGATTAACTGTATTGCCTGATTCTAAAAATCATGGTATGATAATGTTATTAGATTGGTCAGGTTCTATGAGTGATATATTGATGAAAACAGTAGAACAATTAATTAACTTAGTTTCATTTTGTCAAAAGATTAATATACCATATGAAGTTTACTTTTTTAATAGTACAAGAGACTCAACAAGAGGACTTGATAAAACATGTTTTAATTATAAACATGGCGATATGGTATTTGACAATTTTGTGTTAGTTAATATCGCTAGCCATAGAATGAATAAAAGAGATTTAGATGAGTCTTTAATGTATCTATACAGTATGGCAGATTATTTTTCTGATAGATATAGTTCTTGGAGAGACTTAAATAATGATTATCAAAAAGGTCACAATTACGGTATGCCAGATAACTATTGGTTAGGTAATACACCTTTAAATGAGGCGCTAGTTGCTTGTGATAAAGTAATTAAATTATTCAAACAAAAATATAATATTGAAAAACTAAGTTTTATTACTCTTACTGACGGTGCTTCAAATTATACTAGAGGTAAAGTTGAGAATACAGATACCGGATTAGAAAGAGGTGATATGCCTTATGACGGTGTGCTTGTTATTAAAGACGGTAAAAAATCTTATGTTATAGATAAAGATGATGAACACTATTATTCAGGTGAAAAAGTTACTTCTTCTATTTTACATGTAATTAAGAAAAAACACAATGTTAAAACTATCGGTTTTTATATGATTAAAAGAACAAGAGGTTATGAGACAAGTAGATTTTTCAGTACAATGGGTAGAGATAGTGATAAGGCTTTAAAAAGAAAACAAGCTTTTGCTAAAGATAAAGTATGTACAGTTGATAAAAAAGGTTATGATGAATACTTTTTAGTTAATGTTAAAAACATGGCAGTACAAAATACTGACTTGTCATCATTAAAAAGTGATATGAAGGCTGGTAGAATCAAACAAATATTCAGTAAAAGTATGAAAGGACGAATCACTTCCAGAGTGCTTTTAAACAAATTTATACAGAATGTCGCTTAAAATGTCAATAAAACTAGGGTTATTTAATGGCTTGACAATCGTACAAAAAGGTGATACCATATATTAATAAATGAAGAAAGGACAATACACTATGTTAAATGTAAAACAACAAGACTTTGTTAATCATGCTTATAAGCTGTTTAATAAAGACGTTTTAACTATTGATGAGTTAAAACAAGCCAATAAAAAGTTTGGCTGTAAGTATCCACCACAATGGTTGACTAAAAATAAAGACTATAAAGTTGATACTAAAAAATATAAATTGCCACTAGATGGTGATTTAACTGTATCTACTCAACCAGAGACGGAAAAAGTATTAGATACTAAAGTACCTGAAGTAGAAAAGACTCAGACCGAGGCTGCCTATGTAGTTTCATCTTTAGTTGGCAATATTGTGCCGAAAAAAGATCCTGTCTTTGTTTCTTTCGGTAACTATACAGATGTAAAATCTATTATCAAGTCAGGCAAATTTTATCCTGTGTTTATTACAGGCTTGTCTGGTAACGGTAAAACAATGGGTGTTACTCAGGCTTGTGCCGAAAACAAAAAAGAATTAATCAGAGTAAACATTACAATTGAAACAGATGAAGATGATTTACTAGGTGGTTATAGACTTAAAGATGGTCATACTGTCTGGCAGAATGGTCCTGTTATTGAGGCAATGGAGAGAGGTGCTGTCTTGTTATTAGATGAGATTGACCTTGCTTCTAATAAGATAATGTGTTTACAACCGATATTAGAAGGTTCAGGTGTGTTTGTTAAAAAGATTAACAAGTATATAAAACCTAAAGACGGCTTTAACGTGTTTGCTACTGCCAATACTAAAGGGCAAGGTAGTGAAGATGGTAAGTTTATCGGTACTAATATTCTTAATGAGGCATTTTTAGAAAGATTTCCTGTTACTTTTGAACAGAAATATCCTTCAGTTTCAATTGAGAAAAAAATACTTAACAACACTTTAAAAGTTGCTGGTAAATCAGATGTTAAGTTTGTTGACAAGTTAACTACTTGGGCAGACGTTATCAGAAAAACTTATTTTGACGGTGGTGTTGATGAGATTATCTCAACTAGAAGACTGGTTCATATAGTTCAAGCTTTTGCTATCTTTGGCAATAAGATGAAAGCTGTTGAAGTATGTACTAATAGATTTGATGATGATACAAAAAATTCGTTTGTTGAGTTATATACTAAAGTTGACGCTGGTGCCAATGCTGAAAGCATTATGGAAGACCAGAAGAAAGCTGATTTAGCTGAACAATTGGATGACAATGATAGTGAGTCTGATAGTGAGGAAGATGATTCTGATACTATTTAAATCTATCCGTAGTGTAGTCCTTGGTGGTGGGGTTGTGCCCACCACCGTTCATACGCTATATAACTTGAAGGGAGGTATATAAATTATGAGAGTTGATGTTAGAAACAATAATGTAGAACAAGCATTAAGAGTTTTAAAGAAAAAATTAATGAAAGATGGTCGTCTTAAAGAATTAAAAGAAAGAGCATATTATATTAAACCCTCTGAGTTGAAAAGAGAAGCAAAAAAACGTGGTATTATTAACTATAAAAAGAACAAAAAAAAACTAGATCAACAACGTTAGAAGTTTTTTACGCTGTTTTTGTTGTATATATATTATTGAGGTGGCAATTCATAAGTCCGCTTCAGCGTAAAAAAGGGAGCCAAGAAACCCGATTTATAAAGTCAAACTTGGCGTCGCTAGGTGATATTTGATACTTTGACACCTTGACAAAATAAAGTATCGTACATATATAAATAACTATGATATGCTCATAAGAGGTATCAAATTTAAACTTGCTTAACAAAGGAGATTAACATGACAGATCACAAAGCAATTCACTCAATTTTTACTGGACTAAAACCGTTTACTGTAGGGTTTGACGATATGTTTGACCATTTAGATATGGTACACAATCACATTCCACATTTAACGGCTAATAACTATCCGCCATACAATATTGTAAAGACAGGCTCTTTAACATATGACATAGAAGTGGCATTGGCTGGTTATAATAAGAAAGATGTACAAGTAACTTATGAGAATAATATGATTAAAATTAACTCTGTAAAAAGTAAAGACGAAAAAGAAGTTGAAGACAATGACGGAATATTACATAAAGGCATTGCTAAAAGAAACTTCTATAAATCTTTTACTATAGCAGAGGATATTGAGGTAAAAGGTGCTGAATTAAAAGATGGACTTTTAAGAGTATCTTTAGAAAAAATTGTTCCAGACCATAAGAAGGCTAGAACTATCAATATCAAATAATAAATCTTAAAGGGCGGAGAGCATTGACTTTCCGCCTTTTTTAATATACTATATCATTATGTTTAGTTATCTCGGTGGTAAAAAATTTCAAGCCAAATGGATTGGCTCACACTTTCCTACATCTAAAAAATATGTTGAACCTTTTGGTGGTGCTTTTTGGGTATATTTTCAAAATGGCATAGAGTTTGATAAGAACGTTTATAACGACTACAATAGATTTTTAACTAATATATTTTACTGTGCTAGAAATAAAACTAATCAATTTGTAAAAGAATTAAAAAAATATGAAACACAAAAAAGAGATTTATTTGAACAGATAAAAGATGAATTAGTACCCTTAAACTACAACTTTGAATTAGGTGATGTAGAAAAGGCAGCGAAATATCTTTATATAGAATTAAATACTTTTAGTGGTTTAACAATAGAAAAAGCAAAATTTGTTGATTTAAAAGGTAAGTATAAATCAAAGTACACACAATTTATAGAAAAAGTTATACATCCTAGATGGCAGTATAAACTACAAACAATTACTAATATAGAAAATCAATCATTTCAAAACTGTATATTAGAACATGATACACCAGATACTCTTTTTTATTGTGATCCACCTTACTTTAAAAAAGAATCATACTATACAAAAGACTTTCCTCAAACCGAACACAAAAAACTTGCTAAGTTATTAAAGTCAATCAAAGGTAAATTTGTGTTGTCTTATTATGAATTTGATGACTTAGAAAAATGGTTTCCTAAAGATCAATATACTTGGCAGGAACGAGAGTTTAATAAACAAAACAGTAGTAAAAAAGTAAATACTGACAAAGGTAAAGAAATTATTATAATGAATTTCTAGTTATATAAATATTGCTATGATTAGTTTCAAGCAGTATTTAAAAGACGAAAAATTTGATAGACTTTCTGAGTTAGAAGAAGGATTATTCAGTGGTTTTATCTCTTTTATAAGAAGTGCTTTTAACAAAGTTGTTAATGCTTTTAAGTCAGCATTTAGAGCCATTGCTTCTAAACTAGGTTTTGGGCAAACTATATCTATGAAAATAAGTACAGGATTAACTGAAGCAAATGAGACAGGACAAGATAGTAAATCCAGACTAGGTTACTATTCAGAATATGTTTGTGGTGTTGAATTAGCAAAACTTATTGAAAGTAGAGACTTAAAATTACCTAGTTCTTCAACAAGTAATTCACTTAATAAAGTTAGACAAAATTTTGTAAATACTAAACTAAAAACTTTATCTAACTTTAAATCATTAAGTTCAGAAATTAAAAGAATGGAAGACGCTGGTAGGGCGATGGCAGATAAGATATTCTCTGACATGTTAACTGAAACAGCAGATTTAAAAGTAACACAATTTGATATTACTTTAACAGGTGATAGTTTAAAAGGTACTGGTAAAGCAGACATAGTATTAAGAGCTAGAAAAAAATCTAAGAACGAGATAGTGGCAGAAATCGCTGCTTCTTTAAAAGCATACAGAGGTGCTTCAATCAATCTAGCAAACTCAACATTAATTAGTTTCTTTGCTTCACTTACAGGTGATAAACAGTTTACTTCAAAAGCATTAGAGAAGTCTCAAACTATTATATTTGACAGTATGGTAAAAGCTGCTGTATCAGATGGCATGAGTAAAGCAGAAGCGATAGAGTTTCTAGCAAAGAAAACTTTAAATGCTACAGAGAAAAAGAAATTTAAAAAATATAAAGACTTTGGTCGTAAAGTTTCTAAAGAATCACAAATCAATACTGCTAAAATAATAGTAGATGAATTTAATAAGATATACAAATCAAGTAAAGCAAAAATTAATACTAACTTAATTAAACTGATAGGTATGGACGGCGAAGATGATTTTTATGCTGCTATAGGCGAGGGTAAAAAGATGAGAGTTATATCATCTAAACAAAGTCCTGACATGAAAAAGTTTGTAAAAGACATTAGAAATAAAAATTTAAATGTAACAATGGTACCAAAACCTGGTTCTGCTGGCAGAGCTAGTGTATCAGTTACATTATCAATAGGTACAGAAATACTTACAACATCATCATTAACTATGACCGATACAGGCATAGGTAGTGCTGGTATGACTAAATCAAAAGGTGCGATAAAAACTAACTTTTGGTTTAACTTTAATGACATTGCCTAACCAGCATTGACTTTTATTATGACCTGTGATATATTAATAGATTATGAAATACAATGAAGATAAAATCTTAAAAGAGATAGACGAATATATTAAATCTACTTATGGTCAGCATTACTCAAAAGGTAAAGATGGCTTTCAAGTTTTAGATTTACTTAAAACTCTCAACGTAGGACAAGATTTTTGTCATGCTAACGCAATTAAATATTTGTGTAGGTATGGTAAGAAGAACGGCCATAATAGAGCTGACTTATTAAAAGCAGTTCATTATGTAATATTATTATTAAATTATGATAAGGAGAAGGTGAAATGAACATAAGCACAGATACAATTGCTGTACTGAAAAATTTTTCAGACATTAATCAAAACATATTGATTAAACCAGGTAATGTGGTACAGACAATTTCTACAATGAAGAATATTTTAGCAGAGGCTGAAATAACAGAAAAATTTGATAGTGAGTTTGCTATCTATGATTTACCTGAATTTTTAAGATCAGTTGAATTATTTGATAAACCACAACTTAAATTTAATGGCGAATCAAATGTTAAAATTGAGAGTGGCGCTCAATCAGTAAAATACTTTTTTGCTGATAAATCAGTTATAGTTGCTCCTAAGAAAAGCATTAATATGCCTGATAAACATGTTACATTTACTTTGAAAAAAGATGTGTTTACTCAGTTAATGAAAGGTGCTACAACACTTAACTTACCAGACATTGCTGTTAAAGGTGATGGTAGTAAGATTACATTAGTCGCTACTGATAAGAAAAACAAATCATCAAACGATTATTCATTAGTTATAGGTGAAACAGATAAAGAATTTTCTGCTTTCTTTAAAACAGAAAACTTTAAACAAGTTGTTGATGATTATGATGTAGCTATTTCTAAACAAAAAATATCACATTTTGTTAATAGAAATAAATCAATACAATATTGGATTGCTTTAGAACCTGATTCAGAGTTTTAAATTATGAGAGTTGATTTATTTTCAACTCCCATATTGATAGATGACTTTGATATTACTAAGTTAAAATTTGTAGAAGAAGGTCAGCAAACCCAATTTGGCAGTGAAATAAAAACCAGTCATGGTTTTACTAACATTATAGAAAAAGATAGTTTAGATTATTTCTACAATAAGATAGTAAGTAATTTAGATCAAGTTATTTCCCAATCATATCATGTTAAAGCAGATAATATATGGCGTAACTACTATAAAGAAGGTGACTGGCAAGAAAAACACACCCATATAGGTTCTGACTTTTCATTTATAATTTATGATAGTGTAAAGTCTAATACTTGGTTTGTTCACCCAGCACACTATTTAATACAAGAAAAATATAAAGATAAAAAACTATTTGATACAGAGGTAAAACCTCATATCAATTATGGTCAGATTTGTATTTTTCCTAGTTACTTAGAGCATTATGTGTCTAAAGCTGAAAGTCAATCAACAACTATATCAGGTAATTTAAGTATAGAAATAAAATGAGTTTATACGATTTTGATAACCCTACAGCAAAGACTAAAAGAATATTAGTCTATCCTAATATTACTTTTGCTAAAGATTTATCTAAAGATAGTTATATTCAAGTAATTAAAAAACACATAACATTGTTAAATGAAATAAGAGACGATCTCTGGTTTTATTTAATATTACCTAAAGAGGTGCCAGAGTTAGCATTTGATAATGTTACACAATTGTTTTTAGATTTGCCTACTCACCCTCCTACTATGAGGGCACATTTTGATTCACAAGCTATTAAAAAACTTGTACCTAAAAACATAGATATAGACTTGGTCATGTCACATCTACCAGAACATACCTATGACTTAAAAAATGTTTTGTATAATGTAACTAATCATGTACCTAAATTTTTTGGTTACTGTCATTGGTTTGATTTAAAAGCAGTAGCAAACTGGCATATGAATAGTTTTAAAAAGAATATTGTAGGTGTTTTAGAAATGGATAGATGTTATTTAAATACAGAGAGTCAAAAGAAATTAGTTATTGAAGAAGCAAAAGAAACTTTTAGTGACAGAGTAATATGGGATTTAGATAAAAAATTAACAGTTCAACATTTAGGTGTAGATGAAAAAGATATTGTAAAAGATATAAAAAGAGTAGAAGAAAAAATTATAGTATTCAATCATAGACCAGACACATACAAACATTACAAAGAATTTTTAAAAGTATGTGATAAACTATATGAACAAAGACAAGATTTTAAAGTGTGGGTACCTTTGGCAAGTAAAGCAGATAGAGAATATATAACAACTGAAAGTGGTGATAAAGATTTTTATTATAAAAAACTACAAGATTGTTACATAGGTTATTCACCTAAACAATCTTATGGTGGGTGGTCTGTTGCGACAACAGATGGTATGATGAATGGTATACCTTATTTAATGTATGACGCTGACTATTACAGAGAGTTATGGGATAAGGGTGTCTTTGTAAAAAATGATGATGAATTATTAGAAAAATTAAACTTCTATTTAGATAATGAATATAATAGAAATGTTTTAGCAGATGAAAGTTTACAACACATAAGATATAGATTAATTTTTAAAGACGAAGTAAAACAAATGAGTGATTACATAGATGAATTACATGATACTTTACCTAAGGTAAAAACCTCAGAAAAGATAAAAGAGATTATAAGTTGGATACAAAAAGAAAAACGTGTATCTAAAAGTGAAATTATGAAGAGATTAGGTTGGGGAGTAGGTATTAAGTGGACACAATATCGTGCCACACTATTGACTCACCCTAACATTTATGATATACTATCAAAAGATCCTGTATATTGTTGGATCGATTAATTGAAAAGGAGTTTATATTATGTCAGATTTTTTATGGGTTGAAAAGTATCGACCTAAAAAAATTAGTGATTGTATTCTTACACAAGAACTGAAAGATACATTTACAAAATTTTTAGAACAAAAAGAAATACCTAATTTACTATTATCAGGTACAGCAGGTACAGGTAAAACTACTGTTGCTCGTGCTTTATGTGAAGAGTTAGGTACAGATTACATTATCATTAATGGTTCAGATGAAGGTAGACAGATTGATACACTTAGAAGTAAGATCAAAAACTTTGCCGCCACTGTATCACTTACCGAAGACGCCAATCATAAAGTTGTAATTATAGACGAGGCAGATTACATGAATGCTGACAGTGTTCAACCTGCTTTAAGAAACTTTATAGAAACATTTTATAATAACTGTAGATTTATATTTACTTGTAATTATAAGAACAAAATTATACCAGCCTTACATAGTCGTTGTACAGTTATTGATTTTAAAATTGTAAATGGTCAAAGAGTTAAAACTGCTACTGCCTTTCTTAAAAGACTAGAGGGTATTCTAAATGATGAACAAGTAGGTTTTGATAAGAAAGTATTAGCAGAGTTAATACAAAAATATTATCCTGACTTTAGAAGAACAATAAACGAGTTACAAAGATATGCTGTAAGAGGTAAGATAGACAGTGGTATTTTGTTTAGTTTATCTGAGGTAAATCATAAAGAGTTAATGCTGACTTTAAAAGAAAAACGTTTTAATGATATGAGAAAATGGGTTGTACAAAACTTAGACAAAGAACCATCACATTTATTTAGAACCATTTATGATGTATTGTATAAAGAATTAGATCCTAAGGCAGTACCACAAGCAATATTAATTATTGCTGGCTATCAATATAAAGCTGCCTTTGTTGCTGACCAAGAGATTAATATGGTCGCATGTTTAACTGAAATAATGGCGAGTTGTAAGTTTAGGTAAGACTATGCCTCATAAAAAAAATCCTATAGCAAAAGAAGTAAGAACACCTAAGTATAAACCAAGAGTAGTAAAACCTAAAAAAGGTAAAGGTAGTTTTAAAAGAAAAAAGTAATGATAGAAAAAGAAGTAATAAATGAAATGAAAGAGTTACAACCCTTTCACAAAGAGAACCTTATAAAAGGTTTATATTCTTGGCAAGAGTTTGAACAACTGATTAATTTAAGACCATTTGTAAACAGTAAAAGATTTCATATAATTACAGATAAGATATTTAATTGGCAATCTAGTTTTTGGGCGTCTGATAAATTCTCATATCCAGTAGATTTAGTTGTAGATGAAACACAAAACAACATGGCATATTTAAGTGATTGTAGTAGAGCAAGTAAAAATATTAATGCTGTTTGTGAATGGCTAGAATATAGATTAAAAATGCCAACAGACGCACACATTTATTTTTCGTTAAATAAAGAAAGTAAATCTTTTGATAAACATATAGATGAAGCACACAATCTTATTGTACAGATAGAAGGTCAAACTAGATTTAAGATATATAACTTAGAAGATGATTTAATAATAGACAAAGTATTAAGTAAGAATGACGCTGTGTTTATACCTAAAGGATATGCTCATCAAGCAGAGTCACTAAATAAAAGATTATCAATTAGTTTTCCTATGAAACCTGGTGATAGTAAAGAACAAGAATTTGAAAGTAGAAAATGGATAGAGTTCAACGAATAGAATATTGGCACTGGTCAGCTGGCGAAATCTTTAACACAAATTATTTTGAAGGTCCAGATGATATAAAACAACTTCACAGTGTTATTAAAGATAATTTAAACAAAGACATAAAAGATTTACCTGCTAGTGGTGTGCCAAAAACTTCTAAAGTAGATTTTATTTCATACAAACCATTACGACCATACCTTATTAATTTAGAACAAAGAATTAAATGGTGTAACAATGAACACTTTGGTTTTAATTTACATGAATTTACAGATTTTGATTCAGTACATCTAAATACATATAGCTCATCAAACTCTGGCGAGTATGGTTGGCATAGTGATGTAGCAGATGGTGATAAACCGTGGGATATAAAATTTACAGTATTGATAAATGTATCGCAAAATTCTTATACAGGTGGTGACTTTCAGTTTATGTTAAATGGCGAACAAGATGTACCTGAGTTTAAAAACTGTGGTGATGTAATTATGTTTAGATCACACTTACAACATAGAGTAAAACCTATGATATTAGGTGAAAGACAAACATTATCTTTATTTGTGATAGGACCTAAATTTCAATGAGTTATGAATTAAAAGATTATCTGAACGCAATCAACTTTTCAAAAGTTAATTTACTAGATACAGATGACGAGACGTGGGCAAAGAAATATCCACCTTATGTAATTAATAAGTGCTTGTCTATGTTCTATGATTGTATCGCACAAGCAAATGAAATGAATGGCTATCACTTCTTAGATAAGAAAGTTCAGTTTCATTTTTACATAAATAGTATCAGAAAAAGAAAGCGATTTGGTGGTAAGTGGCTATCACAAGCCAAATTGAAGAATTTAGAGTATGTAAAAGAGTATTATGGATATAGCAATGAGAAGGCTAAGGACGCTCTCAATATACTTACAGAAAAACAAATTGAAGTTATTAAAGAATCCTTGAATAAAGGTGGGAGAACAAAATGAGTGAAGAGATAAAATGGTCGCCTGAGAGTATGTTAGAGGTAACAATCAAACAACCAGACGACTTCTTAAAAATTAGAGAGACACTTACGAGAATAGGTGTTGCCAGTAGAAAAGATAAGACACTATATCAATCGTGTCACATATTACACAAACAAGGTAAATACTTTATAACACATTTTAAAGAATTGTTTGCCTTAGATGGAAAAAAATCAACGTTAGTTGTTAATGATATTCAAAGAAGAAACACTATAGCAATATTATTACAAGATTGGAATTTGATAGATATAGTTGATAAATCTAACACGGAAGATAAAGCACCTTTATCACAAATAAAAGTATTACCTTTTAAAGAAAAACCAGAGTGGACTTTATCAGCAAAATATAATATTGGTAAAAAAGTAGAGACTAATGAAGAAGTTAAAGATGAGAAATAAATGGAAGTTTCTAAATTTAAAGAGTTTATTAGTGAAGATAGAAGTATAGATAGAAAAGATAAATCTATTACTATTGCTATCATCACAATAGCAGATTCAAAAGACCCTAAAGAAAATACAACTGCTGATCTTATACAAAAAGCGTGTAAGAAAAAAGGCTTAAAATGTATTATTGTAAATACTAAATCTACAATCATAACAGATAAAGATGAAGATAAAAATACTTTAACTGTTTATAATTATGATGGTAAAAATAGTGAACACACTTTCACTGGTAAAGATACAATTTGTTTTACAAGAGGTGGTGCTTTAGAAGATGAAGCAGGACTATCTCTAATATCTTCATTTCAAAACTCACAAGCATTTATGTTAAACACAAGAGCGGCAATGCTTACTTGTGATAACAAACTTACAGCTGCTTTGTTGTTTGAAAAGTTTGGGTTACCTACACCTAAAACATCTTATGTTTCTAATGAGAATAATATTAAGACTGCTTTAGATATGGTAGGCGGTAAATTTCCTGTGATAATGAAAACACTTACAGGTACACAAGGTGTTGGTGTTATTAAAATTGAGAGTTATGAAGGTCTAGTGGCAACTTTACAAGCAATGTGGAAACTAGAAGCAGAAATATTATTACAAGAGTATATGCCTTCTAAGTTTGATGTAAGAACGGTAGTAGTAGATAATAAAATATTTGCTAGTACAAAAAGAACTCACAGCTCTTATGACTTTAGATCAAACACACATAGAGGGGCAGAGGCAGAACCATATACTATAGATGATGAAGAAAGAGAATTAATATTAAAGGCAGCCAGAGTTTCTAAAGCATATTATGTAGGAGTAGATCATATAATATTTAATAATAAACCATATCTATTAGAGATTAACGGTAGTCCAGGTTCAGGTGCTGATTACGAGGGGTATCAACATAGAGATTATTACGCTGACGCAGAGCCAGCAGGTAGAATTGATGGCGAAAAAGTAATAGAAAATTTAATTGATTATGTTTCAGAAAGAAAAAATTGGGATAGACAATCACTTTTAGAAACTGGTTGGTTAGAAACAGTTGATTTAGATGAAGTGGGTAAAGTAAGAGTTAAGTTTGATACTGGTAACGGTTCAGCTGCTTGTGCCTTACACGCAGACAAAATTTTAGAAGATGGTAAGATTGTTAAATGGAAATATGATGGCAAGACTTATAGTAAACCTAGACATGGTACAAGTAAAGTGTTTAGATCAAATGCTACTAACGAACCATCAGAGGTAAGACCAACTATATTAATGGACTTAACATTTAATGGTTTTACATATAAAAATATAGAGATTGGTTTAGACCAAAGACCTAGATCAGGTTCAGACCTACTAGTCAATAGAGATTTAATGCGACAGATGAATATTAGTGTCAACCCTAATAGAACGTTTGTATTAAGTAAAAGAATAAGACCCATTGAAAAAGATGGTAAAAAAGATAAAATTGGCTTTGAAAAGAAATAAAACCTTGACAAGGACGATAAAGAGTGATATAATTAAACAATAATCAAGGAGATATAATGCAAGAAGTGAAGTTATTAAGATTGACCACTGGCGAAGATGTAATTGCTAAAGTGGGTGAGAACGACCAAGGTGTAAGTTTACATAAACCATTTGTAATCATACCACAACAATCAGCACCAGGAAAACCTATACAACTTATGATGAGTTTGTATAATGCGTTTGGTAAGAGTGATACAATTACTCTAGCAAAAGATAAGATTGTTTTTACTACAGAACCAAAAGATGATCTTGTAAAATCGTATGAGGCAAATACTAGTACGATAATTCAATCAAAATCAAATCTAATTACAGAAAACAAACTACCTAAACTTTAATAGTGATTACTGTTTACTTTGTAAGAGACGGCTCTAAAATACGAGTTGATGTTCCTGTGAACACAACTCTTATGGAAGCAGCTAAACAAAGTGATGTACCTATACATGAAATACCTGCTGATTGTGGTGGGTCTTGTGCTTGTTGTACATGTCACATCCATTTAACTGATCAATGGGTTGACAAACTAGGTAAAATAGATTATAATGGCTTAGAAACTAGTTTGATAGAATATGAAAAAAATTATGTAGAGGGTATAAGCAGACTTGCTTGTCAAATACAATTGAAACCTGAACATGATGGACTAATAGTGAATTTATTAAAACATGAACTTTTATAAAAATGTAATAGAACATCACGGCAAGTTGCTTGTTCGTGGCGTTAGAGACGGCAAAGACTATAAAGAAAAAATAGATTATAGTCCTACTCTTTATGCTATGACACAAGAAGAAAGTCAATTTAAAACTTTACAAGGTCAAAACTTAAAACCTATTACTTTCGGTAATATCAAAAAAGCAAGAGATTTTAAAAGACATTATAATACAGGTAACGCACCAATCTATGGTATGGATCGTTATCACTATCAGTACATATCAGATAAACATCCTAATGAAATTGATTTTAAAAAAGAAGCAATTAAAATATTTACTTTAGATATTGAAACTAGTTGTGAAAATGGATTTCCAGATGTAGAAAATCCTATTGAAGAAATACTTTGTCTTACTGTTAAAAATCAATCTAATAAACAAATCATAACTTGGGGTACAGGTGAGTTTACAACAAGAAGAGAAGATGTTTATTATATTAAATGTAATACAGAAAAACAATTGATTATGGAATTTATGAAGTTCTGGATTAAAAATTATCCAGATGTCATAACAGGTTGGAATACTAAATTTTTTGATTTACCATATCTAGTAAACAGAATAAGAATGTTAACAGATGAAAAAGTTATTAAAAGATTATCGCCTTGGAATTTAATTGAAAGATCAGAAATAACTAGTTGGGGAAGAAACCAAACTGTTTATCATCTATTAGGTATTGTTATGTTAGATTACATGGATTTGTATCGTAAGTTTATACCTGCTAAGCCAGAGAGTTATAAACTAAATTACATAGGTAAAATAGAACTAGGTGAAGTAAAAGATGATAATCCATATGAAACATTTAAAGACTGGTATACAAAAGACTTTCAATCATTTGTTGATTATAATATACAAGACGTTGAGATTGTTGATAAGTTAGAAGATAAACTAAAACTTATTGAACTTATATTAACTATGGCGTATGAAGCAAAGATCAATTATGATGATGTATTCTCACAAGTTAGATTTTGGGATACTCTAATCTATAATCATCTAAGAAAAAAGAATATAGTCATACCACCTAAAGAAGATAATATAAAAGAATTTAAATATGACGGTGCTTATGTAAAAGAACCTTTAGTAGGTTTACATAAATGGGTTGTGTCATTTGATATTAACTCTCTATATCCTCATTTAATAATGCAATATAATATTTCGCCAGAAAAAATTATAGGTGTTAAAAGTAATGGTATTAATGTAGATAAACTTTTAAATCATGCTACGCCACTTACACATTTAAAAACTGAAGGTGCTACTATAACTCCTAACGGTGCTATTTTCAAAACAGACAATCAAGGTTTCTTACCTGAGATTATGGAAAAGATGTATGGGGATCGTGTTGTTTATAAAAAGAAAATGATGATAGCAAAAACAGAATATAATAAAACAAAAGACCCTCAACTATTAAAAGAAATTAGTAGATGTCATAATATTCAGTATTCTAAAAAGATAGGTCTTAACAGTGCTTACGGCGCTGTAGGTAATCAATATTTTAGATACTATGATGTAAGACAAGCAAGTGCTATCACATCAGCAGGTCAATTTGTAATTAGATATATTGAAAAATCTGTAAATGAATTTATGAATGATATATTAAAAACACATAACAAAGTTGATTATATTGTTGCGTCTGATACAGATTCAATTTATTTGACTTTAGATAAACTTGTTGAAAAATTTTGTAAAGATAAAACTAAAGAACAAATTATAAATTTTATTGATAAAGTTGTTGATGGTAAAATTGAACCATTTATTGAAAAATGTTTTAAAGAAGTTGCTGAATACACAAATGCTTTTCAACAAAAAATGGTAATGAAACGAGAAGTAATCGCAGATAAGGGTATCTGGACTGCTAAAAAAAGATATATTCTTAATGTGTTAGATGAAGAAGGTATTAGATTAGATGACCCTAAATTAAAGATTATGGGTATTGAGGCAGTTAGATCATCAACACCTGAAGTATGCCGAGGTAAAATTAAAGAATGTATTAAAATGATTATGACTAAAGATGAAGCAGACGTACAAAAGTTTATTGCTGATTTTAAGAAAGAATTTTTTACAATGAAAGCAGAACAAATATCTTTTCCTAGAAGTTGTAATAATATTAAAAAATATAGAGATAGTAATAGTGTGTTTATTAAAGGTTCGCCTATTCATGTAAAAGGTGCTTTAATTTACAATCATCAAATAAAAGAAAAAGGTTTAGATCATAAGTATCCTTATATTAATGATGGCGATAAGATTAAGTTTATTAAATTAATAGGGGCAAATCCATTTAAGTTTGATGTAATAAGTTATGTTACAACACTACCAAGTGAGTTTAAACTACAAGATTATATTGATTATGAAACTCAGTTTGAAAAAACTTTTATTGATCCTATTAGTTTTATACTTAACTCTATTGGCTGGTCAGCTGAACCTAAGGCAAGTTTAGAAAGTTTTTTTTAATGAGAGTATTACCACTATTTTCAAAAGTCTTTTATGAGACAGTATTAGATTTTTCAGATGATGATTTAAATATGTTTAAGTCTGTTATTGACACTTATGATATAGAGAGATCAGGTACAAAATTAGATACAAGTAATAATAGTTTATCTATCAAAACAAAAGAACTATTTAAAAATCCTACGTTTACAGAGTTAGTAAAAAAAATAAGTGATGAGTTTCTATTATTTCAAAATAAGTATATGAAATATACTAATAATAATTTTGAGATAACAACCTCATGGGCAACAATAACAAAACCTAAACAAGAGTCTAATTTTCATAATCATTTTAATAGTATGTACAGTGGCATATTCTATATAAACACACCTAAAAATTCAGGTAATATAATGTTTGAAGACTATAGAGATAAAAGATATAACTTAGAACCGAACGAACACAATGAATATAATTCACATGCTTTTACGTTTGTACCTAAACCTAATATGTTGATATTATTTCCTAGTGAAATTCATCATAAGATTTTAAAAAATAATTCAAAAGAAGACAGGTATTCAATAGCGTTTAATATGATACCTAAAGGAGACATAGGATATGCTGGAAGCGATTCTTATTTTAGGGATTAGTTTACATTGGGGATTTGCTACAGGTGGCATATTAGCAATAAGAACTGATTGGTCTATACCTAGATTTATATTAATATGTTTAATGATGAGATATTTTTTATTAAGTTATGGCTTTTAATACAAAAGACAAATATGGTGTAATTTATGCTGATCCTCCTTGGTACTTTAAGAGTTACAGTAAAAAAGGTGAAGGTAGAAATGCTACACAACATTATCCTTGTATGAACCTTGAAGATATATGTAAGTTGCCAGTTAGTGAACTTGCTAATGACAACTCTGTATTGTTAATGTGGGTAGTTGACCCATTATTAGATCAGGCATTTAAAGTAATAGACGCTTGGGGGTTCAAGTACAAGACAGTAGGTTTTACATGGGCAAAAACAAATAGTAAGAGTTTAGGTTTCTTTACAGGTTTAGGATATTGGACAAGATCAAATCCAGAAATGTGTTTACTTGCTACAAAAGGTAAACCAAAAAGAAACAGTAAGAGTATACCACAATTAGTGGTTGAACAAAGGCAAGAACATAGTAGAAAGCCAGATATTATATATAACCATATAGAAAATATGTTAGATGGTCCTTATGTTGAACTCTTTGCTCGTAGAAAAAGAAACAACTGGCATAGTTGGGGCAATGAAGTATGACCTTGACATTAGCAATATTTTATAGTATACTACCCCTATTATTTGTATGTTTATTATTATGGATGTGGAACAATGAAAAGTGATTTATATAATGAATTAAAACAATATGCCAATGAAGACAGATTGCCTGTTGTTGATTCTATACAGTTTAAAAGATTAACAGATACTTACACTAAAGAAGTGTTTAGAGAAACACTATCTGAATATATCGCTACAGAAAAACCAAAATTTCCTCTTAGAACTATCTCATTTGAAAAGATGAGAGAGATATTTTTTAAATTAAAAAACTTTGATACTTCTAAGATATGTACACCTCAAAATCAAAATCAAAATCCTGTATTAGAAAAATATGAAGATTACAAGTATCCTTATAAAACTCATGGTCTAGGTTTGATAGAATCATCATCACAATTCAATGACGCTTCAAATTACTTTCACCAAGATTTAAGATTAGATTGTGGCACTTGGCAGTTTAAGTCACCTAGAAACACTTGGGAAAACGGCACACCTAAAGAGATATGGTCAACATTAGGTGGTTTATGGCGTGGTGTAAATAGTTCAAAAGATTTATCACCTGATAGTTATATAGAAGTTATAAGATTAGGTACATATATCGCAACACAATTTAAACCTGTTGTAGCAAAAACTATTTACGATATGACAGAGGCAGAAAAAGTATTAGATACTAGTTGTGGTTGGGGCGATAGATTGTGTGGTTTTTATTCATCAAACGCTAAGATGTATATAGGTTGTGATCCTAATCCTTACACATTTGAAAGATATAAACAACAAGTAAGAGACTATGAAAAAATATTAGGCAATGATAGTGTTAAGATTACTGAAAAACCAGATATGTTTATATCTGAGGGCAAAAAACAAGTGATGATATTTAATAAAGGTGCTGAAGATTTACCTTACGATAAACTACCTAAAGTTGATGTAACATTTACAAGTCCACCTTATTTCTCTACTGAAAAATATAACGCAGGTGGTGATAAAGAAGAAAATCAAAGTTGGGCTAAGTTTGATGAGTACAATAAATGGCGTGATGATTTTTACTTACCTGTGTCTAAAAAATGTATGGATATATCTAAGTTTATTTTAATAAACATTATGGATCCAAAGATTAAAAATAAAAGATATTATTCTAGTGATGAGTTAGTTGATAGTATACCAGATAAATTCATAGGTCAAATAGGTATGAAGATTAGACAAAGACCTAAATCAGATAAACTTTTTGAAAGTGAAGAAGAAAAGAGAGCATTTGAATCTGCTACATATATAGAAAACGTATGGTGTTTCGGTCCTAAAGAACACGACTTTTTTAAACATAGTAGAAAGGCAACACTTGATAGTTTTTTTGAATAAATAGACCTTGACATGGTAAAGAAAATAATGTATAATAACAACATAAAAAGTGATAAGGAGATATTAGAATATGAGCAATTTTCTAAAAGACATAATTAAAGAAACAGGTAATGAATATGCTACATTAGTAGCAGACGGTGTTGATTCAGCAGACGTAACAAGTTTTATAGATACAGGTTCATATTCATTTAATGCTTTACTATCAGGTAGTATTTACGGTGGTATGCCAGCAAATAAAATTACAGCAATCGCTGGTGAAGCTGCTACAGGTAAAACATTTTTCGCCTTAGGTATCTGTAAAGCATTTTTAGATAAAAACAAAGACGCTGGTGTTATTTACTTTGAATCAGAGGGTGCTATCTCAAAAGATATGATTGAGAGTAGAGGTGTTGATTCTAGTAGAATGGTTATCGTACCAGTTGCTACAGTACAAGAATTTAGAAGTCAATCAATAAAAGTAATTGAAAAATATTTAGAACAATCAGAGTCAAGTAGAAAACCTTTGTTGTTTGTATTAGATAGTTTAGGTATGTTATCTACTACAAAAGAAATGGAAGATACGGCTGCTGGTAAAGAGACAAGAGACATGACTAGATCACAAATAGTCAAGTCAACATTTAGAGTATTAACATTAAAATTAGGTAAGGCTGGCATTCCATTGATTATGACCAATCACACTTATGATGTTAT
>Ga0209336_10000025_pt1 | contig 67065 bp, 57 predicted proteins | sample LinPmetageLP32_FD_184042 | JGI IMG/M metagenome (GOLD analysis project Ga0209336, IMG submission 184042) | Marine viral communities from the Pacific Ocean - LP-32 (SPAdes) (version 2) | ecosystem: Environmental > Aquatic > Marine > Oceanic | place: Pacific Ocean | collected 2009-08-23
GCTCATATAAGTGCCTCCACTCTGGAAATATATCTATAAAACTTTGATTTCTGCTTGCATCTAATATGTTATGAATAGATTTAAAGTATGCTATATCAAAATCATTACTGGTATTTCTAGCACAATTTTCGATAGTTTGTTTAACCTGTTGTAAATGTTTAGTAACCCGAGGAGGTAATGGACAGTCTAATATCCTTTCGTAATGTTGTATACAACGTTCAAGTTCACTGCGGGTAAAAGCATTTATATTAAGTTCGGTTGGAAAAGTTACAAGATTAAATGTAAACTCCATATCGGGATAGGCTTGTATAAAGCTGGGCAGATGCCATAGGTTTACCCAAGAAATACCTACATGGAAATACGCTTCTCTGAGGACGTTGTTTGGTGCTGTCTGACAGAAACTTTTGTATTTTTCAATATTTTCAGCAACATTATCCCAATCTGTTTTTCCAGCTCGTTGCCAATCATGTTTGGTTCCCATACTTTCTGCACTAATACTGATGTTGACATGTTTAAAATTTTCTAATAGACTTAATATATTATATTTTCCATATTCAACTTTAGATGCATTTGTTACCAAAATTAGCTGTAAATCAATATTGCCTATGTTAATTAGTTCTTCCAACATTTGATAAGTGCCGGGCATAATAGTTGGTTCACCGCCTGCCAGTTTGACTTTCCTCAGATAAGGCAAATGTGTTTTTAAATCTTCCCAGTTTATGTTGTATTCACTAATACCAGTTTTTAGATCATAGTCCTTATACTTGCCTCTTCCTAATTTATATCCTAATAGCTTATGATCTTTAAGCCAAAGATTACTGCTACCTAAACTACAAAATCTACACTTGTAATTGCATAGATTACTTGATCTGACATCTAAATACTCTAGACGAAAGTTATCTATTGTACCGTCTGGATAAGTTATTTCCTTTGCTGATTTAGGATTGATATGTGGGAATATTTTAAAATTATCGGTCCGAGTACTAGAAAGTGATGAGCTTTCTTTTTTAACACAAAGGTGACACATTTCAGGAGTTGTGTTTGGATCTATTAGATCCAATCTGAGCTGACGTAAAACGGGATTATTTGCTGTTTCTGCTATAGTTTCACTAGGATCAAATTGATTCTCCCATGTTTCACAACAGGCTTGTACTTTGCCATTGGGTTTAAAGAACAAATGATTCCAAGGTAAAGGACAAAAGAAATTATTCATAATGCTCAAACTCCGGAACTATACTGTGCAAGTTTTCACTTCTACTAGCGTCTAGTGTGTGCGTATACTTATAAAAAGCTGGTAGCTTGGTGCTCCAATCCTCATGCCACATGTAATCAATTATGCCTTGTACTTTGGGCAAATCAACATATGGCGTTAATTGTTCGTGTGCTTGTCGTTTAAGTTTGTTGGGTAACACTCTTATATTCAAATATTCAGGATGATTTAATATATTAAAATATATTTTATGCCCATATGGTTTTGCCCATTCAATGAATTGAGGCATACGCAATATATTATACATTTGTACTGTACAGTGTATTTCTATATTTGCATTATCAAGTGTTTGTATACTTTCAAAGTTATCCAACACTGTCTGCCAACGACTGGGATGTCTAATATAATGATCTAGTTCACCCACAGCATCTATTGAACAGTTGAGTTGTATGCGTTTAAAATGTCTCCATCTCTCTAATAACCAAGAGGGCATTTTAACCAAGTTGGTATTATATTTTAATCTTATATCTTTAGCTGTACCGTTGTCAATAAAATAATCTAATAATCTTTGCTGTTCTTTAATAACAGTGGGCTCTCCACCTGTTAAGTATATCTCTTCAACAGTGTGTGCAATAGCAAACAAGTTTTCCCAAGTCTTTTCTTCTTCGGGCCAATCCATTCTGCTAAGACGTTTGTATTCACTTTCACTTAGTGCAGTTTCAACACTGGCCCATTCTTTTACCCACATGTTACTGGCATACGGATTGCACATACGACACTTTAGGTTGCACAAGTTGCTGAGCCTAAGATCCACATACTTGATATCAAATGGAGCATCTTCAGTATACTGTTTGTCTTCACTCCATTTTTCATTCCATGCTTGTCTAGCACTGCGGATACCTGCGTCCTCTTCTCTAAAACAACGTGTACACATGTCTGGTCGTTCACTGTTTAACAGTTGCTTGCGAATAGTTGCGTATGTTTCACTGTTCCATGCTTGTTGCATATCATCTCTATACAGTTTGTAGGGAGTTCCATCCGGCTTCAATATAAAGTTTTTGCCTGGCGTACTATTACAACACACTCGCAAGTTACCGCTTGCGTTTGTAGCTAGATGCATCCAAGGCAATATACAAAACGTGTCAGACATATGGTGCAAACTCCGGAACTATGTCAACAATGTTGGTGCTTCTTGTGCGATCCAATGTTTGTGTGTAACGCAAAAACTGCTCAAAATATTTGCTTTCGTCTTTGGCATTCATAAATGCCATGTTTTGATTAATAAATCTATGAATACGTTTTTTACGTTCTGTATTAAATTCAACTGTCATTAAATATTTTTTATATTTTTCATCGGCTTTTTGTTTTAATTCTTTAGGTAATATTTGTGGATTAATGAATATTGGATCCCATGCTATATTACCATGCACAGGAGTATCCAATACTGTGTCAAAGTATTCATAACTTTCAGGTAATCCAAATACATTCCAAGCACTGTAACACAGTGCCGCTCTTCCATCATATTTGTCGCCTAATTCATCTCTAACAAGTTTTAAATTTTTTGCTAGTACATCAGTATCCGATTCGGTCCTTATATAGTTGTTTAGTAGAGGGTGTCCATCTATACTCAAACTTAAATCAACAGCTTTAAACTTTGCCCAACTGGCTATGGTATCAAATTTTCCGAACTTGACTTTGCTAAGATTTGTGCTATACTTAACTGTAATATTACTAGCATAAGGTTCCAACACTTCTAATACTTTGTAGTGTAATGGATCCATAAGTGGTTCACCGCCTGCAAATTCTACTATTTCAATGGTAGGTGCTAGTCTCAGTATATCTTCTACAAATTGATCATTATCAAAGTTTGTTTGACGTTTTGTATCATTGTGCAAATCTAAACTTTCATACTCATGTTTAACTGCACTCCAATCTTTCATCCATGTTGTACTCAGCTCAGGCTTGCATGTTCTACATCTGAAGTTACACAAGTTACTCATTTTTAATTCTAATACTGGAACAACAAACGGCATCTCCGTTGTACATGTTGTAGGGATCATGTGTTGTCTAGTCTTGTTCATGCTTTGTCGCATACTAACTGAACCTTGGTCTTCCATATCCCAACACTGAAAACAATGTTTATTGCGTACACCTGTTAATAAATCTTTTCTTAGTTGCTGTTGACGCTCACTGTTCCATGCTTGCTCGAAAGTTATGTCTTTTATATTGCCTAATGTATCTCTACTACGACAACAAGGAGTTATATCACCATTGGGTCTGGTGCTTAGGTGTGTAAATGGTAATGCACAAAATGTATCAGTCATGCTGTTTCCAACCATTTAGTTGTATTAAGGTCAGCCGCACAGTTGCACCATTGTTTTGCACATATAACAGGATCATTTTCAAGTGCGAATCCAGTTTCAATATTACCTAGTACTCCGCCTTGCTTGCACGTTGCTCTATATACACTACCGTCATTGTCTATCATCAGTGTTTCAATACCAGCCATGCACTTCCATTTTTTAAATGTATTCCATTTGTTTTTGGTTAGTGTATTAACATTGTCTAACCATTGTTCTTCTTTGGTAAACAATTCACAATTTAATTCTGCTGTACCTGCACGATTAAAACTTTCCATATAGTCTAGCTCAGCTTGATTATAATAATTCTCTGCTCCAGCGTATTGTATACCAGCAAACTTCATACCACTGCTATAAGGTTTATTCATTTCACCTGTCTGTAGATTGGTCATTGGTCTAATACGTCTTATATTAAATTGAATTTCATTTGCATTGAGCCATTCAACTACTGAATGTATCTCTTGTAATTTTCCAGGCAAGTACATTAAATGTACTTTTACTTGCTTGCGATTTAAATTACTGAGTACATGTTTCATATGATCTACACGCAAATATTCAAAGTGCCAACTGAATATCAAACTGTCAATTAACTCTAATGCACGTTGATATTTTTCCAATGGTAAACTACCATTTGTTATAGTACTGCATTCTTCTACTCCGTAACGACTAAACAATTCTAATATATCTAGTATACGCGGGTGTACAAAAGGCTCACCACCAGTTATGCTCATGCGTATTTTTTTGTCAGCATAAAACTCACGCATTGTTTTCACAGCATATTCGAACTTTTCAAAAGGCAAGTGCTTGCTTTTGTTGTCGTGTAGGTCTGCACCACAATAACTGCAATCAAAGTTACAGCGTCTACCCATGTTCCATTCAATGCGTACCCACTCTTTATACTTTTTATTGCTGTGTTCTACTCTTACTAATTGCACTAAAACTCACCTTCCAGTTCAGGTATATAATCTAGTACATTTGTTCCTCTTATATGATCTAGTTCTCTAGTAAAATGTTTGAATAATTCCCATTCTTTTTCTTTGTATTTGGGATTTTCAAGTGCCGTTCTTATGCGATCCATGGCATGATAGTTTTTATCCCATTTATCTAATACACGTTGTTTGATATGAGGTGGCATATTATTGATGTCTAGATAAGCAGGCTTTGATACTAGATCTGCAAAATTATTTGGTCTTTCATATCTAGTTGGACTGTCACTGGTTCTGTCGGCTACCAAATGCAACCAATGATCTAAATCTCCAGTAACTTGGTCTATCCAGTCAGATAAATTTTGTAGATCAAATATATTATATGTGCTGATTGCAATACTAAAATGTCCTTTTACATTATCAAATTGATCATACCATTTTAAGTTTTGTTCCAACTGTTCTATTGTTTGTACATTACTACCTCTGATATACTGATAAAGATTACCAGTTGCTTCTATGCTGATATTGAGTATAATTTGTTTGAAATGAGGCCATAACTTTTTAAGTTTCTCAGGCACCCTTGTTCCGTTTGTGGTGTATCCTAATATAACATTACTAGCACTGCCATTTGCAATCAATATCTCTAGCACTTCGTACATACCGTCCTGCATCAGAGGTTCACCGCCTTTGAAGTCAATGCGTTCCATTTGACTAAGTTTGTCTTCCATGTTTCTATACAAACTAGGATCTATACTCCTAGCTGTCGAATCGCCTACATGCCTGTTAAACTGTGGATTTATTTCTTGTAACTTTTTATCTTCTTTGAACCAATGTGTGCTTCCCCAACTGCCACACATTCTACACTTTAAATTACAGGTATTACCGAAGTTTAAGTCCATGTGTTTTAAGTTCATTGGAGGATTATCTAGGTAAGCGTCAGGTCTATTGTTTATTTTTGACAACATCCATTGTCGTCTACTAATACCTGCGGTGCTTTCATTTTTCCAACAATCTTCACACTCCGGTGGTTTTTCTTTTTTTAACATTGCTTGTCTTAGGTTTCCCATTCCTTCCCAAGCATCTTCTAGTGTATGACCTTTATATATATTCATATGTTCAGTTCCAGCTTGCAGTCCAAGCCGATTGCTAGAAGTAAACTTACAACAAGGTTTGATATCTCCATTGGCGCCGAGTGTAATACTGGTCCATGGCACTATACAAGTAGGAAGATCACTAGGCCAAGCATCACCTATCCTATAATCTTTATTAATACGGGTCACAGTAATTCTGCCAATATAGGAAACACCTCCGGAAACTTGTTCCCCCAGTTGCGTTGTTTATTAATTAAATTTAACCATTGTTTGGTTTCAGGAAGTCTAGCACTCCAGTCTTCTTGATTCATAAAGTTAATGATACCTTTATAACGTTTAATACCATATGGATTATCTAAAAATGTTTCTTTATCAATACCAGCTTCTTGAACACCAGTAAATCTATGCCAGTTTTCATCTATCCAAGGATAAAACTCTTGTTCATATTTGTCAGTTACCTGCTGTTTAATGTGTTGGGGTAATACTTTTAGGTTAAGTTGTGGTGGCCAATAAGCAAAATGCATGTTAATTCCACCTGCACCCAAGGGCCATTTGTTTATTTTCTTAAACCCTTGATCAACTTTCCACTTGACAAACTCTGGTATATAATGTACATTAAGAGCCATAATGGTAGTAGCTGTGGTAACTTCTACTTGCGGAGCAGTTTCATCCAGTTTCCAAAACACTTCTTCTTGATGTTGCCACACACTGGGATAGCGTATATAATCGTTGTGTTCACCATGTGCATCTATGCTGTAGTGGAAACGTACACGTTTAAACTCTGCCCACAGATCAAATAGATCATCACGCCATTCAACTGCATTTGAGTTGTAGCGTAGTTCTATATTCTTGGCATAACCTTGTTTAATACATTCTTCTAATAGATCGTAGTGTTGATCAATAATTAAACTTTCACCGCCAGCAAAGTATAGTTGATACATGTGTGGAACTTGTTCCATAAGCTCTTTCCAAAAGCGTGGATTGTTCATGTGCCAGTTGTATGTTGCTCCGTGATTCTTTCCTTTGTTTTGCCAACCTTGACTATTTTTTAATTTTTCATTATCTATTTGTGGATAAATGCTGTTCCATTCTTTTACCCAACCACTTGAATCATGTGGGCTACACATAACACACGCTAGCTGACACTTTGTTCCCATACGCAAATCAATATAGCGTATTTTAGGCTCTACTCTGCCGTCAGCTTCTGTAGCTTTGGCTAGGTCAAATAGGTCATATCTATTGCCCCAATAGTCTGTCTCCCAGTTGCGTTTGCTTAGATGCCCAGCTTCCTCCTCTTTGTAACACTTTAAACAAGGTGCTGGCTTCTCTCCACGCAACATCATTTTGCGAACATTACGCATGTAATCCGAATTCCATGCATCAGTTAAACTGGTGTGATTGAAGTTAGCGGGAACACCGTCGTCGTTTTTAACTACGCCAACTTCACCGCCGCCAACTTTTTTACTACTATCTGGGTCTTGAACACTGCTGGCATTACTTGTACAGCATGTTCGCATTTTGCCATCTGGTCTACTTGATAAGTGTAACCAAGGTAACGCACAAAATGTTGGGCTAATTTTGTCTGTTTTCATATATGTATTTAACTACTATGTAAATTGTTCAGCAAAGGGATCAAATTCTGTTCCGCACTTCATAGCACATACACCTAATTTTCCTTGCTTTACACTGGGTAAATTCCAACTATTTTCAATATTATTTAACAATGATCCTTGCATAACTGTGTGTAGATCATTGTTTATTACATCAATTCCCTCTTTCCCGCCGGCGAGATCAATATGTTCCCACACTTGTTCTATACGATAATCTTTGTGCCACCACTTGTACATACGACCAGCAACCCAACAACAAGGCATTAATAATCCTTCTGCCGTAATAAAGATTGATTTTTCTTCAGCTACTTTGCATTTTATATCACAACTATCATAATATTCACGCATACTTCCATAAGTTTTTTCTATTTCTTTTTGTTTTAATAGTGCTAGGTTTTGATTGCTTAATTGTTTGGGCTTTTCTAATAGCTGTGTTTCAATACCTTTTCTATTTTTTGCCTGGTGCGTGTCTTTCTTTTGACTATTAGCATTAAAGAATCTGCCTGACTTTTTCTTTTGAAAACGTTCTACACCCCATGATTTAGCAAGTGCTTCAGCTTCATCAACCTGATGTTCATTATGTCCAAATATAATGTAGTCCCAACGTGCTCTACCGCCAGCATCAACGAATGCTCGCATGTTGCGTTCTACTATATCCCATACAACATTTTGCCTATACAGATGATTAGTGTCGCTAAGACCGTCAACTGAGAATATAACGGTACCTTTCTTTCCAATTGTTTTAGCAAGTGCTTGCCACCATTTAACATCTTTTGCTCCAGCGTTTGTGTTCATACTTAGCCACATATCTTTATTGTGACTTCTAAAATATTCAAATACTTCCAGCGTATCCTTGGCTACTATAGGATCGCCCAGGTTACCACACATGTACATGGTGTTTAATTGTTTAATAAAGTCAGGTGTAAAGATCGCTTGACAGTCTTGTAAACTTAATTCACTATTATCTATGTGGCGGTTGTCTACACCACCATTTTCATTTCTATCACACATTGGACATGCCGCCTGACACTTTTGCGTAATTTCCAAATGCACTGATCTAATATCTTCATAGCTATACATCTAATATCAGTTTTACATCCTTGCCAGGACCTACACGACTGGGCAGGTCTCCGTATGTATTTACATACCATTCAATCACTGCACGGTACCATAGTTGACTGTTGTGATGTGCTTGTTTGTTGAATTGATGAATATTGTTGTTGGTTGCCGCCATAGCACTCAATGCCCTAGCACTTTCTATTTGTAGATCTCTCAGTTTTAGATCGTCTAAATTCATTTCTTTCCAATCAACATAAACCTATTATAAAGTTGCGTATCCAATTCACCTTCATAGTATATTGTACGCATTGGATATTTCTTTTTTGCTTCTTTAACGTTTTTTACACAATTAATATGTTGTGGATTGCTAAAATAATCATTTGTTTGTAAACACACTAAAGTATCCTTAGGCAAACGCTCAAACCAAGTTTCGTTCATGTGTTCACAACTGGTGTTTATAACTAGGTCAGGCTGAACCCAAATTTCTACGTTGTTGCCTTCCATATTTTTGGTTCCTACTATAAAGCTAGCTTCATCGTCGTAGGTAATATCATCAACATCTTGCCATACACTCTTAAACTGCCACTGGTTATTAGTTTGTATATAGTTAAAATCATCTGCCATTTGTATGCACTGAACATCTTTTTCAAGACTTAAATATTTTTTAATATCAAAATTTTGAAAAAATAACTGTGCAACAGTAGCATACCAGCCTCCGTATTGTACTACTGTGCCTAACTTAGGAGGGTGTGCTATTCCTGTTTGTTCTGTTACAATTTTTTTAAGTTCATCTACCATCCATAACTTGCTACACATTTGTCCTCTGCTGAAATGCTCATTCAGACTTGCCTGTGTTTCCCATTTAATGCACCAACTGCTGATTCTTCTAATATATTCGTCGTCGATGCAGTGTGCGATATAACGAGCTATCTTTCTATGCGTGACATATTTCCAGCCTATATGATGTGACATTAGTATGTTAATAAATTCTTCACTGAATTCGATTCGTCCTCTGTTTATTTCACCAACTATTAATCTTTTTATTTTCCAAATATTACCATGTAATACTGCTTTTTTAATATTCATAAACATATCAAGTTGAGGATGATCAATATGTGTAAGATATTCTTCAATTCCGTGTATCCAAAAGAAGTCTAACGTGGGTTTGTATATTATTAATTGTTCCCCGTCTTCACCTTTAATTACCTTTTCTTCACCTATTAGGAGTTTACCGTCTTCGTTTATTTCGTCAAGTTGCGGCATCAAATGTCTCCTTTAACCATTCAAAATCATTAATAAGATTTAATGTTTTTGCATTATTTTTATATGCTCGACCAAAGTCAGCGCCTTGCTTTGCTCCTAGTATTGCGTATTCACCGTTCTGTCTCGTATCGCCTTTGCTTTGCCATACCTTTAATCTGTACTCATTGTCAGTATTATCACCGTGTTCAATGACAGCACTGGCTAGTTTAGTACATTCTCTAAATGCACTGCGCCATGCATTAAAAGGATCTGTATTAAATGCTGTAATATTACTCACTTGAAACTTGGGCACAAATGGACAACCTATACTTGTTGTCATATCTACATTCCAATCCTTTGCTTCTAATAGTGCTTTGCGTGGGAACAGCTTTGCTCCGCCATATCCATACAATAGATCATTTACTGGATTTTGACTACGCCATACAAACACACAGTCACTTTCATACACTCCGGGCCAATGTTCTTTATTATGTCTCGGTGTAAACTTAAAATTAAACTGTTCGTCTATAATAGCATCAGCATCAATTACATAAAAGTTTCTCGTTTCTGCTAGTTTAGCCGCGGCTTTGTGTGCCGCAAAAATGCCTTTAACACCCTGTACACGCTTGGCGAGGGGTGCGAACAGTTGTAGTAATTCAAAGTTGTCATCAGCATATGGCTCATGATAGCTAATCTGAATAACATCTAACAAATTAAATTCTCCATATATAGTTTATTATACACGTTAATTGCAAAAAGTCAATTACTCATATATAAAAGGATCTTTGTCCTTTAGTTCTTTCATTTTCTTTTTACGCCATTTGTACTCTTTGTATTTGGTCCAAGGTAAAAGAATAAAATCGATTATTGTTTGCATAGTTGCTCCTTTATATATTCTATAGTATAGATTAATCCCAGTCGTCTATCAACAGTGGGACACCATCTTAAAACTTGACTAGCCAGCAATACCTCTGGTTTACGCCTATTAGGATCGTCTACCGCACTGTCTTGATATACTATTTCACTGCTACTACCAGTTAGTTCTATTATTTCTTCAGCTAGCTGTAACAGCGTTACTTCATCTGGGTTGCCTATGTTAATTGGGCCTGCATGTCCTGAGTTCATTAAACGTCTCAGTGCCGTTGCTGTGTCTGAAACATAACAAAAGCTTCTGGTCTGACTTCCGTCGCCATGCATAGTAAGTGGTTCATTTTGTAGTGCTTGTGTAATAAAATTACTAACAGCTCTGCCATCTGTGAGACTCATATACGGACCGTATGTGTTGAATATTCTAGCAATACAAGTATCAGCACTGCTGATATTACACATGGTTTCTGCTACACGCTTGCCTTCGTCATAACAAGCACGTGGGCCTAGTGTGTTTACATTACCCCAATACGTTTCTTCTTGCGGATGCTTTAGTGGGTCACCGTATACTTCGCTGGTACTGGCTTGTAACATTCTGGCTCCAGCTTGTTTACTAATGTTTAACATGTTGCGAACACCATCTATATTGGTCATTAGTGTATACCACGGATCTGTTTGATAGTGTACAGGACTAGCTGGGCAAGCCAAATTATATATTTGTTTAAGAGGATCAAACATGCCCATTGGCTGAGGCCACTCATAACCGTCTCCTATACTGTTGAGAAGATTATCTGTTACATCACGTTGTATAAAATAAAAATTATTTCTTCCTCTAAATTGTGCTAAATTAGCGGCACTGCCTGTATAGAAGTTGTCTAGTGCTACTACTGTTTCGCCATGGGCTAACAGTTGTTTACACAATTCAGTTCCTATTAATCCTGCGGCGCCTGTAACCATTACTGTCATATGTACCAATATCCTAACTTTTTGAGACTAGCTATTTTAGCACTGTCTCCTAAATATTCTTTTGTATTATCCCAATCCTCATATGCATAATTTCCAGTAACATGCCATATTGCCCAATCATTTGCTTGTACGAAGTTGTGTCCAGTGGGAAATTGTATAGGATCTAATAGGTCAACTTGTGTATTTGTTAAATGTTTAATATGAGTATTAACAAATAATTGACAAGTACTTGTGTAACCGTTAGCATACAAGTAATCTGTATTACACATACTTATGTTAGTTTCAGTTGCTCGCATTCCGTACATACCTGTACCACAGTTATAATCACCATGCGTCTTCAAAGGATAACCTAACCATGCATATTGTTTTACACTTTGACATAGTTGATCTGCACCCAGGGCAAAGTGTTGTTGTACTGTTTGAGTATAATCTTTTTGTGCTACACAGTCAACATCAGTATAAAACCAATTTTTGCCTTGTTGCATAATCTGTTGACCAATAATAAATTTATATACAAACACATGATGACTGCCTTGTGGTATGTGTACTGTGGGAACACGTGACTGCATTGCGTGATAGCTTTGCAAGTCTAATGCTACATACAACATGGGTATACCCAACTGTTTACAACTCTCTGTCCAATTCATTGTTAGTGGTAATACCGTTTCGTCTCCCATACACCAAAACACTGTGTCTGATTCAACACTATCGCAATAATCTCTAATTGATTCTAGCACTAGAGTCTCCCTGATAAAATGCTTGCACACTAACAGTATTCATACTGTGTGCTTTTGCTGTAATAGGACCTAGTGTAGCATCAATACCAAAATCACTGTCACTCACTGACTGGTTAATAATTAAACTTATTATATGTTCATAACTGTCCATAAACTCTGTATCGCCCGGTTGTATATCGATTGGTTTGCCTTTTGTAATCCAATCATTTACTATTTGTTCCAGTGTTGTGTCCTCTGTTACTTGACCAATAATATATCTATCATTATTGTCCCTATCCAAGAACCCTGCTTCTCTGCAAAGATAAACTAACCCATAAGCATCTACTACAAGATCCACTTGCGGAAAGCCTTTGGGTAACATATTGTGTTCAGTAATGCAATGCATAGTGGGTGCATCTATACCTTTACTGAGTGCGTTTAGTGCATAACCATAATCAATATGCAGGCGGTTTAAGTTCTCGCTTTTGCGTCTTTGTTCTACTTGTTCAAATATACGCTTCAGCTTTGTTCTATCTCCGAATGTACTAGCATCAGTTGGCTCTCTAAAGTTTTCTCTCAGTGTAATAAAGTCAAGTTGGTTACCACTTGCTACATTAATTTCTTCAATTAAATCTAATACTTCCAACAGGTCTTCCTCTAGTCCTGGAAGTATAACATAATTAAATCCGAATCGCAACTGTTTATTATTGAGCTTTTTATATTTTAAAAAGTCAATGGCATTTTGTTTTACTCTAGTAAAGCCTTGTTTGTGTTTGGTTACTTGTGTGTACACATCCTGATTACTTCCGTATAAACTTATACGCAATACTTCTAATTTAAACAAGTCTTGGTTAGCTTCAACAAACCGTTCAGTGAGCATAAATCCGTTTGTATACAAACTAAACTTAAATCCTCTTGCATGTCCAGCACTAATTAATTTCATTAAGTCAGGATTGGTAAGTGTTTCTAATCCTCCACTTAAATAAAATCTATACGGATCGTCTTGTGGACTGGTATTAATTAAATTTAATAAATGTGGAGTAGCTTCACGCAACTTGGACTTTTTGTAAGAGGCATTTGTATCCATGTTACGACCACAAAACGTACACCAAAACATACAGCTTTGTCCAATATGCAATCCTATTCTATGTGGATATCCGTATTCATTTTTTAATACTTTTTGTATTGTACCACTTTGCATCAAGGGTATAATTGTATTTTTCCAATATTGACTGTTGCGTATGTCTTCAATAATACACTGTTGTACAAAATCACTACTGCGTAATATTGAATTTATATCTAATAATTTGTGTTGACTTACCAGTAATTTTTGTTGTATAGTTTGTTGTGTAACAAACGGAGTAGCACTGTAACAATCAATTACTTGTAAACAATGTTCTAACATTTGATATAGCTGTGGATCATATCTACTGTGTGCATAGCCTGCTGTTATGATACTCTGTGCTAGGTATAATCCAAGTATTTGTACACGATCAAAGTCTGGACTGTGTCTTATAATATCTAAATGCTGTTCATACAGTTGTTGTACACTGGTACAAATAGTTTCAGTTATCCAACGAGTGTTGTCTGCGGTGTTGTACAATACAACACCATTTACAAATGCGTCCAGTTGTCTATCTAAACTTTTGCCATCATCTTGAGCAAATTCATATATTTTATTATCTATCGTGATTATTCTTTTGTTAGCACTGTCACGTTCAAAGTCCACACTAACTATAGTTCCTGCAAAGTCCAATAACCAAAATACACCCCGTGGTGTTTGTGTTGTTTGCAATACTTGACAACTGTCTTTTTTAATTATTTTTCTTAATATTGTTAATACATGTGGACCTATATCTTCTAGTACACTAATAGTAGGATCACTCACATACAGTTTACCATGTCTTTCAGTATTGTTTTCACTGTTCCATACGATATTAATTGTTTTAGGTTGTTGATCAGTTTTATCTGCAATTTCTTGTATACGATTGCTGTACTCTAATTCTAAACCAACTACCAGTTTACAATCGTTTTGTTTTGCAAGTTCTACCAAATGGTCATGCTGTTCAAGTGAGCGAACAAACGGTTTTTCTACAAGTATGTGTCTATGATCAGATAAAAGTTCTACTGCACTGGCATAATGATCGTCTGGACTATTAGCAATCCAAATATGATCACTGTCTAAACTAAGCAAGTTATCCACACTGCCAATTTGATTATTATGAGTATAAAACTGTGTAGTATACTCATTTTTATTTGCAACACGATCTATTATTTGAGCCCAGCGACCGCCGCCTACTATTCCGAGGGTACGCACACTTCTACTCCGTACTGCTTGGTCCAACGATCAGCATCTTCTCTTGTGTTAACTAAAGGTTCTCCCTTTATGTTTAAACTTGTATTCAATAGCATAGGGCAACCTGTGTCAGCATACCAACGCTCTAGCAGTGTTCTTAGTCCAGGTGAACTTTGTTTAGTTACAGTTTGTACTCTACTTGTATTATCATAATGTATAACGGCAGGAAATAGGTCAGGATATTTGCATACACTCACGTACTGCATAAAGTCTCCAGTCATTCCTTCAAAGTATTCACTTGCATGTTCTGCAAGGATTGCTGGTGCAAAGGGTCTGAAACTTTCTCTGTGTTTAATTTTGTTGACCAAGTCCTTAACTCCAGGTCCACGGGGATCAGCAAGAATACTACGGTTGCCAAGAGCCCTAGGACCAAACTCAGCACGACCTGAGGCCACGGCAGTGATCTTGTTGGAGTGTAACTTTTTGAGTATGCTCTCAGTTGGATATGTGCCTTCAATGTTGTGTCCTAAGTATACATGCGGCATCTCTAAGAATTGTTTTGTTTGTGCTAGTACACAACCTATTGCATTGCCAGCATCGCCTGGATTAGCTGGTACATGCACATTGGTAAAAAACTCTCCTGCCAGTGGATTAGCAACACAATTTAATGCACAACCGCCTGCTATTATTATGTTACTATACTTAGCATCTGTCATAACGTATGCACTGCGACATAGCTCTGTGAATATTTCTTCGTATATACGCTGAACTGCGGCGGCAATGTCAGCATAGTCTTGTGGTGTGTTTAGGTCAGGTCTCCAATCCAAACAACCTCTGTGGCAGTTGCGTTTGAATATAGTAAATGGATGATAACTTGTTGGTATTTTTTCAATAAAGTCACGTTTGATATCTGCATACAGTCTGTCTTTGTCGCCTATAGCTGACATACCCATGAGTATGTATTCATGTTCTTGTGGCTTTAGTCCTATACGCTGTGTCATAGCACTGTACCATATACCTATACTGTCTGGATAACTTTGACTCCATAGTTTTTTAAGTTTACCTTTTTCACCTGTCCATATGCTAACAGTATCCCATTCGCCAATTGAATCAACTACTAATATTACTGCACGATCATAAGGACCTGTGTAATATGCATAGGCTGAGTGGCTCAAATGATGACTAGTTGTAGTGCAACTAGGTGCCTTATTGTGGAATTTGCGTATATATGTAGTAGGTGATTCCTTACCCAGTAGTGCGTATTGCTTTGCGTACAACTGACGAGTCTTTTTAAGCCACGGACGCTCATAATAGCATATTCTGTCTGGTTTACCGTACTGTAATGCTTCATCGATTATGGATTGATTAAGATGTTTATCATTCTTAACTCTACTGTAACGTTCTGCATGGCCCGCAAACTCTAGTCCAGTGTCTGTAAACACTGCTAAACTAGCATCATGTGCCATGCCTGTCCAACCCCAAGTAATCAATTAACCGCCTCCTTGAAACATTAAAGGTGCATCTCGTGGACAGCTACTCACCAGTAAAGAGAACAACGGATCAGGTGCTTGTTGCGGATCTATATTTTCTAATTTTACAAACTTTTCTTGTATCATGAACGCATCTTTTTCTAACTGTTGTCTACATGTAACTTCTTCATATGTACCATCATGGTATTGTAGGAAATGTACTAGTTCATGTACTAGCACTACTTCAAAAAATCTATCCTCAACCATATATTGTGTTGGCGAGTTCCGAATGTGTACAGTATTAGTATCATCGTTATAATAACCTGCTACATCACACTCCGGTCTTGGTTCTGCATATACACCTGCACATATTTCTTTTTGTGTATTGATTATAATGTCAGGATAGGCCCAGCCTCCATATACATAATCAGTATGCTCTTCAATAAAACCTATCATATCTGGAACAAGTGCTTGTAGATAATTTACTCGTGCATCTGCTAGCGCCATTGTAGGAAATAACAAAGTAAACAAAAATACTCTAATCATAATCCAATACCCGCATTATAGTTTACCTTCTTCTCTCATTTTAGCACGAATCTTTGTCGCACTAATGTCGTGTACTGCTTTGCCTAAGTCATGTTCCGTAAATGAATATCCTACACCTCTACCATAACTAATATCAACAATATTAGGTACTAACATAATTTCAAAGTCGTCTCCTATAACATATCCTTTGACATATAAATGTCCTGCTATATCATTAGTTACTTGATCAAAGTCAAAAGGGTTATCTAAATTACCCATTCCGGCATCAGCACCTTGTACATCTCTGACCATAATCATTACTTGTCCTGTAATTTCAAGTGCCTTTTCAAAAAGTTTTGAATGCCCTTCGTGCCACGGTTGCCATCTGCCTAACATTTGTACTGTTGGTTTTTTATAATCAAACATTGTTATTATCCCTGAAACGTTTTAATACTGGTTCTAATTGTTGTGCTGTATCACTAAACCATTCGCTAACATGATAGTCACATTCAGGTGGGTTTTGAAATATTTTATTAGTATCCTCAAAACGTCCTTCTTTTATAGTATCCATCCAAACTGTGTAGTCTGGTGCAAATTCTATACGGGCTTGTTCGGTGGGGCACACAAAGTCAGCAACTGCAATTTTGCCAGCCATCTCTACTCCATCAGCCAAGTGTCGCATACGTTGTGCTTGTCTAATTCTTCCTTCGGGTGTAAAGTCCCAATCGTCATATTTTTTTCTAACTGTATCGGCGTTTATGTGTACTCCTTCAATTAGTTCTGCAAATGGTTTTGCTAGTGTAGTTTTTCCACTACCCGGCAGACCAAATATTAATATTTTCATCTAGTGTATCCTTTATTAATTTATACGGTATTCCAACACTCTCTAATAATCGTATTAGTCTTATCTCACTACCTTTCATTATTGTGTCCATTGAGTTATTATCTACAAATCTTTCTAAGTAATCTATCTGTTCATTTGTTAAATTCATATCCCATCTTTTTTGTATAGTATCGCCTGTTTTATCTTTAAACACACCACTGGCCCACAACAAATCATTCTCTACTCCATAGTTGCAGTAGTAGAATTCAAAATTCTCTTGCTCAAGACGCCACAAATGTTCTTTCCAGTCAAACTTGTAAAAACAAATGTCATTGGCATTTAGACCTTGGACAACAATGTGTTTATACTTGTTTATTATATTGTCTTTATGCAACTGTGTCAAGATATCATAATAGTTGATATAGTTTCCGTAATCCAAAGTATATACAGTATATTCATGTTCTTTGGGCAACGTGCTTAGCCATGTTGATCCCGGTTTGCTTTCACCGTTGCCAATTACTAACACTTTCATCTTAGTTTTTCCAATGCTTTGCGTACAGCCTTTCCAACTTTTTTATTACCTGCCTTATTAAAATGTCCGATAAAAGTATCACTACCGTCTCTGCTTATTTTAGGATCTATAGGAGCAAATATATGATATTTTTTATTAAGGAACAGGTCCATACTACCTTTGCCTACTCCCCAAGGATAAGGAACATCTAAACGTGTTCCATGTTCAAATTGAGGCGTAACTTGTTCAACTTCATTTACCCATCTAAGGTAATACAATGGTGTCTGAGTTTCTCTGCATCTTTCGTCTATAAGTGTAGCACAACTTTGTACCACATGCTTGTTAGTCATACCTTGGAACATGTGTTTTCGCCACTCAGTTTCATTATTCATGTTGCCGCCGAAATCGCCTTTGCCGTTAGCACTGATAAAATTAAAATATTTGGCAGTACCTTTACCCTGATACATATCAATATTTTCTGCTCGCACGTCATACTCATGCCAAAATCTGTCACCTATATGTCCTGGTTCATTCCATGTGCATCTAGGTTCATATGTTAATTGTAATAATACATAGTCAAAGTCTTTAAGACGATTTTTATTGTAGTAGTGTTCAAGCACTGTAGCATGTTGTACTATGCCTCCGCCACTAACTGTGTAAAGTGTATGATAGTTTTTTGGATCTAAACTTTCAACCCAGCCGCCGTTTACATCAAGTGTTTCTCTACCTAATCCGTTGTCTACTTTCTTTGTAGTGCCGTCGGATTGTAGCACATCACTGTACATAATATAGGTTGGATCGTATGTGTAGCTTCCTGCACTAAAGCTACAACCAAATACCAATACATTTTCATTGTAGTCCATCGCCTAAACCTTTTTTGATCATCTGTCCTAAAACAGTGTTTCCTTTTCTTGTAAAGTGTAAATCTGGATTATGTAAATCCTTTTTGTTCCATAGTTGTTCAATTGCGGGCTTTACATCTAAGTACTCAATATATTTATATGGGTACTTAACTCCAGTAAAGCTGTAGCTGTATGTGGGCAATCCTGTTTGTTGTGCTAGATGATCCAAGTGACTTGCACATGCTTTAGTTAGTATATCCCAACTGTTTTCCATTTGCCAAAACCAATCACTCATTCCTTGTTGCCATTTGAAATTATATTGGTTAGCAATTTTGTTTTGCACTTTAGGTAATCCTCCTAGTCTATTATGAAATGCATTATCTATTTTCCATGCAAAAACATTGAGTCTAGATGTATAATACTCAAGTTGTTTCTGTATTACAATTCTAGGTTCCCATGTCTCTTGTATAATTATAGCACTATATTTTTTTATGTCAATTGATTCTAAACATGCACAGTAGCTCATAATGCCACCTCCAGGATGTGCATAAACTTGATATGGTTGATCAAGTTCATCATACCAGCAATAGTCTGTGTGTAGTGTTTCTGTTGTGTTGTCGTAGCTGTACCAGCCCATACTAAAACTACAACCTAATATTAATATCATGCGTTAGCCTGTTCAACCAGTGTTTTCATATTTCCAAAGTTTACACTTTGATGGTGTGCATTTGCTACTCTAGGATCACGTAGCACTTGTAAAAAGTTTTCGTATTCAGGATGATCGGGTTTCCAACAAGCTCTAACTTCAAAGTCAATCATGTGTCCCCAATCAACTATAAGTGTAAATGTTGCTCTACTATACTTTCCAGGTCCTGACCAACGATCTGTTACCATTTGTATAAAGTCTGGTATCTCTTTATAGTTACATGTTTGTACAACAAAGTTATGACTCATTGCTCCGCTGAGTAGATTACTTGTATTGTAACTATTTTTAGTTTTTGTGAAACTAGGTATTTGACTGTAAACATAATCTACATTACTGACTAGTTGATCCCAGTGACCTCCTAGTCTTGTTTCTTTTTCATATGTTTCTTTTTTACCAGCATCGAAACTAAAAACAATTTGTTTAATTTGTTTATGAACTTTGCTTATACTATCCCATACCTTTGGAGTAAGCATTACACCGTTTGTTTGAAAATTAAGCCATGTGTTTGGTCTGTCAGTAAGATCCATTTCTTGTAGACGTTCTCTAAATATCTTACTACCAAAAGGATCACCTCCGCCTGTTATCCATATATCAAATTGATAATCTTTAGGCGCCTTCATTATTTCATCAAATAACTTATCTGTTAGTGATTTTCTTTGATCATATTTTTCACCCTTAGAATGAATAATTTTACTATTTCTACAGCTAGGACAATATAAGTTACAACTTTCATCTGTACCAACTTGTATATCGTGTGGCAAGTAATTGGCTTGTGTGCTACGGTTTTTCAATGACTCAACAATAATTGGATCTACATTATATTTTTGAGGATTGTCTATTACATTAGTTATTAGTGGCAATGCTGTTTCTGCATACTGAATTTTAGGACAAGTGTTGTGTTTGCAATGGGGCCAGTTTGCTCCGTCATACAACTGATTACGAATTTCTTGTGCTTTAGGTCCATTCCATATCTCTTCCATTGTGCTTACATTTAGATCGCCTATGACTACTGGTAGCCAAAAAGGACAACACATGAAAACTGCACCCATATTATTAATTTCTGCTCTATTAAAAAAATAACTGCAATATCTTCCGTTAAGATCTTTTTTAGTACCCGCAATAAGACTATCGTCTTGATAGAAACTTTTAGGTTTCCATCCTTTAGGTTGACCCTTAGGAACAATATCAGGTGTTGAAGACTGCACTGCATCTGCTACAGAGATCGATGTCACAGCGTTTTCCTTTTGCTAATAATAATTTGTATTTGTTATATTGGCTATTATTCCATACGTCTACAGGACTTGTATTCATATCAACTTTGCCCACAGGATTACGTTTACCAAAGTCCCACGGACACAAATACATTGTACCGTCAATATATACAAATGCTTCATTTTCTACTTTTTTGCAGGGTAAGTTTAAACTTTCAGTTTGGTCTTCCCATGGATGCGAGTACAGTTCAGTAATTTTAGCACATCCTGGTCTTACATTATTCCAATAATCTAAAAACATTTCCTGTTCCGCTTTAGTATCTGGCAAGTTAATCATTCTCACCTCACAATCTATCTCAGGGTGATTGTCTACAAATCTTGTAACATTTTCATATACTCTGTCAAAACTTATACCTCTAGTTTCGTCAAAAGTTTTTTTACTAAAACCATCAACACTAAAACGTATTATATCAACAAACGGAGCAATCTTTCGTTCTGTTTTTATAGTCATAGGTTCGCCGTTACTATTAAGTTCAACTATAGCAGTAGGATCTTCTTTAATATATCTAGCTATATCAGGCAAACGTGTATCTACTAGAGGTTCGCCTAGTCCAAATGGTCTGTAGACAATACCCATATTTCTAGTATCATCTATTATTTTATAGATCAGATCTATATCCATATGCTCTTTAGGGACTAAGTGATTAGGACAAAACCAACAAGTTGCATTACAAAATGTTGTTGTTTCTAGTTGTAGGTATTTAAACATAATAGTTTCTCAAATTGATCCTTCGGTAATGTTGTTAACCTGATAGCTGTACTACTATATTCAGGTTGCTTACCATACAGTATCTTTTGAGAATCTAATCTATTGATTATATCTTCTGTTGGTTCAAATACAACATGATTAATAGTTGGCTCGCTATATATTTTACAATTACTAAAATATTTATGTGCGAACTCAATACCTTCTCTGTTGCGTTGCAAACTCTTATCTACTATATAATGATGTTTATGTAAGTACTCAGCTAATCTAAGCGTTATACTACTAACACCCATTATGGGTCTAATCTTTGTTATTTGTTCTATAGTATTTTTATGACCTTGAAGTATACCTAATCTAGCACCCGCAAGTCCCCAACTTTTACTGTAGCTAAATGCCAACAGACAGTTTTCGTATTTGCACAGATCAAAATAACTTTCTGTACAAAAGTGTCTATATGTGTTATCAATAAGCACAGTCATATTTGGATATGCTCCGCAAATATAATCTATAAATTTTGCACTGTATACTTTACCACTTGGATTATTTGGACTACAAATATAAAATACATTAGGTCTATGTTTTTCGATAGCTTCTAATATGTCATCTTCATTTTCACTGCATTCAAAAATATTACTTGTAAGATCTACTGCATTAGTCATAGCACCTCTGTACGTGGGTGTAATAGTTAAAAACTTGCTAGTTTCATCTAGTGTAGCTTCAAATGTTAATCGTATAGCTTCGTCACATCCACAAGTAATTAATATGTTATCTAATGTAGTGTTGTAATAATCTGCAAACATTTCATAATAACGATAGTAATCTTCATACTTCATTGAGCTAGACAAATCTAAAAAATGTTTTATAGCTTTTTGTATATGACCACACAATACTTCGTCTTGATTTTCGTTTCTATCTAAATTAATATACCCAGCTTCAATTTTTTCTACTCTGTTTACTAATCCGCTCCAATGTGGTCTATTAAGTTTTTTAATACTATCTCTAATCATTAAACACAACCTCAGCCTCAGCTTTTTGCTCTTCAGTTCTTTCAAAATAATATTTGTGTTCAATGTCTCTACCATAGATAGGATAGTAAAAAATATCTTTGTCTTTAGGTATTATGTTTTGTACTTTTTCAGCAAAAGGTGTATCTTCAAAACTCATACACTTAACATTGATTTGATCTTGTGGATAGTCTTCAACAAGATTGCTAACCTTTTGCAACACTTTATCTATTGTAAACTCTACATGAAAACTAAATTCCAAGAACACACCTTTGTCTAATAGGTCTCTATATTTTTTCTCACCGCCTGTGCCGTTTGTGCTTATTCTAGTTTCATATCCTTTTTCAAACGCTATATCTACCAGGTCTGCTATCTGTGGATTAAGTGTTGGTTCTCCTCCGGTAATATAAAGTCTTCGACTGGGCTTTTTAGGAACATAAGGATCAACTAAAGTTAATCCATGTGTAAACTCGTCTGTGGTCATGTGTGGGCTTGCATTATCATGTACACCATTTAGCAACTTGCCTGTGTCATCAAAAGTTGGTCCAGGACAATATGCACAATCATAATTGCAACGTAATCCAATATGAAAATGTACTTCAGCCATTGGCATTGCCATACCTCTACCCATTGCTACAATATTATCATCTGCTTTTGAAATTGGTAATTCTTCTAACTGCCAATGATTAAACTGTTTGTTTGTAACAAAATATTCTAACAATTCTTCTGTTTTTGCTTTTGGTTGTAGCAAGTCAGCATCACAAAAACATGCTTTGGTTTTACATAAAGTTTCTGTATTAAGTTCTAACTTGTCATAATCTTTCCAATGACCATCGTGACTTGCAATATGTCTCACATTTGCACAAACACCACTACAAATTTCACCAACTGGATTAATACTAAAGTTGGTTTTGTATATAGGACAATGCCAGCCTCTCATATCCATTTGACGCATTTTTAAGGCTACCATGCTTATGCGTTTGTATTCCATTTTGTCTGTTAATACATAAACTGGATTCTCAACATACACAGGTTTTTTATAACCAATACTGCCATCATCTCGTATTAGTATGCCAGTATCGTCTGTACCAATCCATACATTGCCATTCATATTTCTTGTTACAAGTTGTTCAACAATTTGTCCATCTTCATAACGGTTAATATTACGAGTAACTTTGCTTATGGCATAACCATGTAGTTTGTCGTCTTTATACTGTCCTGCATATGTTTTGTCAATACCTAATCCTTTGCGTTTACCATCAGTATATTCAGCAACTGAATCTTCCATCTCGCCTGGACCGGAGTAACCATTTCTCAGCATTTTTTTAGTTACTTTCATGGTACTCGCTTCCTTGTCTAAAAAAATCATAATCTGGATATTCTCCAACTTGAGACATTATAAAATCTTGTTTTCTAAAAACTAAATCAACTTGATGTAAGGCACCATGTTCGTAATCCATGTTTACAATATCCCACAGTTTAAATCCGATGTGTTCAATATCAGATATAAGCTCACCCATATATGGTAGTTGTGCTTCTACTATCATTAAATCAAACTGACAACAGGTAGCAACACCACCTCGTATTATGTCCAGTTCGTATCCGTCAACATCAATTTTAACCAGACTGTTCCCGCCACGCCATCTAGGAGTTATATCTAAACTATCCAGTGTTGTTATTTTACTTGTATACCCAAAGGCTTTACCTTCATGTACTAAATTTAAATCTATATTTTCTTTTATTTGATTTCCTAGTGCTACATTTATAAGTTCGTAGCTGTATTTTTTATAGTTTTCGTGTATCTCATCATTATGATTTACGTCAGGTTCGATTAATACATGATGTGCTTTTGGAAAACTAAATTGTAACCAAGGAGTGCCTGTGTGTACTCCAATGTCTAGTATATATTTTATGTCATACCCGCTTTGTTTTAAAAATTGTAAGCTATCTTTTATTCTGGGAATACGATGTTTAATCATTGCCAACCTCATATAGTCCTAATTCGCCAGCTTCGAAGTTTTTAGGCTGTGGCGACCATACTCCTATTAGTGCGTTTTTATATTCCCAATAGCTTTGTGGACGCATATCCCACACTCGCCAATTACCGTTTCTAGCAATACCCAACTGTGTTTGATCTAATGTTTCATGAGACAATATGTCAGGAGTGCAACACATTTCTTCACTAACTAAAATACCTCTATCTGGGTGCATTAGATTCTTCACAGCATGTAGTTTTTTCCATGCAGTAGTTCCGTGTGTTGCATCATGTATTGCAAAATCTACTGGACCATACTTGTCCATTAATTGTTTACAAGTGTCAGGTTTATAGCAATCTACACCAAGCTCTAGTTTTACTCCTTCAATTTTGCTAGCAATTTTTAGATCTTCTACTTGCTGTCGCCCTAGTGCATCTTCAGGTATACTGGTTGGTGTTAGCTTATCAACTCCAATTATAGTTGCTTGAGGGAATAGTTTTTGTAAAAATTGTAAGTGTTCTCCTCTACCAATACCAAGTTCAACAATAGTATAATTTTCATCTAATCCAAATATTTTATTTGTCCTTTTGAGATGTTTAACTATTAAATCATATATTGCACAGTATCTTCTTTTCATTCTACGTTCAACACTTCTAGTAGGATTGTCTATCATATCAAATGCAATGCTACTGTATGTTTCAAAGTCTACCGGAGTACCTAATAAGAAATTGCTTTCGTAATCACCTTGTCCTAGCTGTTTTACCTGAGTCCTTCCGTGTGGTCTGCCACTTAAAAAATGTCCACTTGCAGTTCTAATCCAATCACCATAGTGTGTTGTATCTCTTTTTCCTTGTACAAAGTTATATGGCGGCACATGTTTAGTTTCAGTAACAAAGTTTTTTTCTTCATGCCTAGTTACATTAAACCCTTGCTCGTCTTTATAAGTTGTTGTTTTACCGCCTACTGCATTTACTATTGTACCATCTTCTAGTGTTCTACACCCTAGTCCATCTATGTTTGCTTCTTCTAATCCACAAGGCACATCATTTAGATACCATTGTCCTTCTCTTGGTTCGGCAATCATTCCATCTACACGACCTATAAATTTTACGCCTTTATGTACAGTTTCAAGTATGCCATATCCACAAGGTTTATTATTACTGAACTGTCCATAATACCTAGCACCAGTGGGCCATACATGCACACCAAACCCTTGTTTTTTATCCAACAAGTTTTGCCCTATATAAGTTTCGCCATGATCCCATTCTTTAGCGGACATGCCGGTAACTTTATTGTAATCAAACTCAGCCGCACACTTTCCTGTTAATGGCAGATTATAAAATCCTAAGCCATGTTCAAACTGTGTTCCGTGTCGGTCTTGTACGACTTGTCCAATATATGTTCTGGGTGGCTTATAGTAGTCCCTCATGCAAACTTTTCCTTGCAGTAATCGTAGAACTCTATATCCTTTGTTGTTGTTTCTTTCACTAGCTGTTTCTCGATGTTTGTTAGTTCCTCATAATTTAGATAGTCAATACCATGTTGACTTAAATTAAACTTTGTATTATGCTCATAGCTAATACTTAGATTGGGTTTTATATCATATTGCTTGGCTACTTTGTCAAACTGTTTTAAGTAATTATCCTCCATAAAAAACATGTGATCTAGTTTTTGTATATTCTCAATAGCTTGATCATATAGTTCTTGTTCATAATCGGTATCAATTTTCCTTCCGTAATCAATACGCAAACACTGTTCATTACTAAACTTCTGATATTGTGCATACACAGGAGTTGGATGTAATCTACTACAATTAATAATCCAAGTTGTAAAGTCAATATCAGTAATACAACTATGCACATTAATCATTTCTAATTTGAAATAATTATATGCACTCATGATCCTTTTGATAGGATCTCTAAGTATAGTAGCATACTTTACAGAATTTTGCAAGTGTTTATCTAAGTCAAAGCTAACACCATGTCCAATTATCAAACGAACATTTTCATCTTTACAGTTTTCTATTAGAACTTTATGTTGATTGGATTGTTTAAAGTTAAACACCAACTCATGTGGAACACGCTGATAGGCAAATGTACTATTTGTTCTATACCTGTCTACTAGTGTGGTTCCTCCATTTTTAAGTATGTGAAATACTGCTAGTGTTTCCATTTATCTTCACACCTCTTATAAAATTCTATGTCTGCTTGCAAATCTAATTCAACAAGATATTTTAAGTCTTCGTCTAATTCATGATACTTAACATACGCTAAATTGTGTTTGCTTAAATCATGTGTTGTTTCATTTGTATAGACCATTTCTTTCCATGCATTTAAGTCTAGTCTATAGTGTGCTAGTAAATCATCAAACCTAGTAACAATATCGTCTTCTTGAAAAAATACATGATCCATTTTGTTCATTACTCGTTCCCAAGTGATATTCATATTGTGTGTTTCTATTAGATTTTTTTCTTTTATCTTTTGTTGTATTTTTGTATTGTCAACATAGCTTGTGTCTTTTTCAACGTCCCATGTAAGCACTGTGTTTAGATACATATCGTTCATTGTAAACATGTTTTTCAATGTTCCATCATTAAACCAATCGGTATGATCTACATGTTGATACAAATAGTATTCGTACTGCTTTGTAACTGGCATCGGACGTAGCACATCTTTGTTTATGAACCACATATAAAAATCAATATCAGGACTGTCTGGATTCATATAAAGCATTTGTGTACGATAAAAATTATACATGCTCATTATTCTACTGATAGGATCTCTAACACAAGTAATGTAAATTAAGTTGCTAGCGAGCTGTTCTTCGTAGTATCCTATTTGTACACTGTGTCCGAAAACAACTTTGGATTTGTCTGTAACTGTATCACCAAGGTCAGTGATTCTGAAACTATCGTTACTATTCCTGTATCTTTCTTTAAGTGTTGTTCCGCCTGTTTTAGGACAATGAGGAAAGATGATAATATTACTTGTCATTGTACGTTCCAGTCTGAATTTTTCTTTTACACTTTCTTAAAAAATTGTAATCTATGCTGTTGGCTACTTGATAGTCTCCTCGTAGTGCAGTATCTAGTTCATTGCTTTCAAATCTAGTGTTAAAATTTATAGTTTTACAATCTGTTTTTAAATACTTGCTAAGTTTCTCTGCAAGAAAGTCTAAAGTAAAATCTTTATGATTCATAACTTGTTCTTTTGGGTAAAGCGATCCTTTAGTAGGGTTCCATGTGATATAATTAATAAACCCTATAAATTTGTAATTTTTTTCTACTAGTTCTTTAGTTTCGCTAGTGTGTATATCTAAACTTTTGGTAATTATATTTCTTTCTTCAAACACTAACTCTTCAAAAGTTTTTCCTTTTGAATCACCATCACTATCTAAAAAATCCATTGTTTGTTCTATAGCTCTGTCAAATGGATCTCTTAATATTAAAATGTCAGCATTCTCTGTTACTAGCTCTAAGTTGTATATGTTAGCAATCTGTTCATGCCAGCAGTTTGGAATATAGTGTAATTTATTCATACTCATACAGCTACCGCTTCTTTAAACTTGCTTAAAATCAAATCAGTATTGCAAAAACAACTTGTCTTTTCACATGTGTATGCATAAGCAGGCATTCTAAAAGTCTTAAGGTTCTCTATATGTCCAAGCCACCTTATAGTTCCATTCTCATCTTTACCTTCAGGTAAACATGCGGCTCCACTAATATATCCAAGTTCATTAACAAACAAACCATCTATACCAGCATTACACTTCCATCCTCTGAATTGATTTTTCTTTGCACTGTACAGTCCATTTGTATCTAATATAGTTTCTTCTTTGTATCTACCATCAGCCATTTTGTAAACCGCTGTAGCATCAATCGGCATACTGTATTGTTCGAAGCTAACATCTGGATTAGCAGTTTTTCTTTTGAATGCCAATTTCTCATCAATCTTTTCTTGTTGTTCTTTTGTATATACATGTGGTCTTTCTTTTTCAGTTAACCAATCTGCAACAATAGGAACTTTCTCAACAAAAAACTGTCCCATGTATGGTTGTGTCTTTAGCATTTCAAAAAACTCAATACACTTATCAAAGTATACTTGTTGTGGATGCATCATAATACGCACTCCTAACAGTGTATAAGGCCATAGTGTATCAATAACTTTAACACAATGTTTTAAACTTGTTTTTTCACTATGAAAGCTAAAACTTATCCAACGAAAACTTTCCTTGTGTTTTTCCCAAAACTTAAGACTTTTACTTCCGTTTGTAGTCAATCCGACCTGCACATTTTCTTCTACTAACCAAGTTAAGAAATCATCAAACACAGGTAATGCGGTAGGCTCGCCTCCTGTAAAACTTATTACAAGTTCTTCATCCTCATTGAGATAGCTTTTAATCTTAATTACAAATTCTTTGTATACTTCCAAGTCAAAAGCAGGACTACTACCTTCGTAGTTGTAAGGGTGGCAGTATGCACAACTGAAGTTACACTTGTTGGTCAAGTTCCAGTTTATATGAAAGTATTTGTTATACTTTTGCTTAATCTCTATAAGCTCTGCACTATCCGACAGCATCTACTGTTTTCCCCTCAGTAAGTTTATAACCAATTGCCTGATTAAATTCTGGATCTGGTACTACGTCAAAACTTCCAACTTTCAGCATTCCCCAAGTTAGCATATCAAATCTATTTCGAGTATCAGTCTTTTTAATCTTATAACCGCCCCAGTAGTTGTCTAAACTGTGATTTAAATGATCTAATGCTTCTTCATGTGTTCTCCGATCACCACACCAAAACATTAGTTCACCTGCATAACAACATTGTTGTTCTACTAAATCAAAACTACTACTTGTCATTTTTATTGCATTGTACTCATTATCGTCATACATTTCAATCATTATGTTATCGTAGTCATACCCAATTTGTGTAGGATATAAAAATATTTCACCTGGATTTCGTTCCATACTAAAACGATCAACCCATTCATCATCTAAGTAATGAAACTGATGATTAAACTTTAATCCAAAGTTTTGTAAGTTTGTTTCCTGTGTAACAGTTGTGGTTACATCTCTTAATACTTTAAGTGAATGAAAAATATGAACTAACTTTTCAATATGTCTTGTGATTCCTTGGTCATTAAGTACGCGATAGATTAGTATACATTGTGTTTGCATTGGATTAATAATGTCTTGATGTACTATTAGTCCCCATTGGTGATCTATTTTTCCTGCATCCATTTTATACCAATCTTGTAATGGGACGATCTTTTCTAATGTATTTTCAATTTGAGTAAATGCCTGTCCATTACTCATTACTGTATGTCCTAAAATTTCACTCAATGGAATGTTAGCAGTGTTATATCCATCGGCAATTTTATTCCATTCTTCTATTTTATCATTTAGAATAGGAACGATTTGATATAATCTTTCTAATGCGTGGTGTTTATGATACACATTCCAATGCGTTACTTCCGGAACTCCAACAATATCCAACCCTAAATTAAACCAGTCTGCAAATATATCGCATTTGATTAGTTGGTTTTCTTTTTTATCGTTTTGCAATTTAAATTCAAACTTCATACTTGTTCCATATTTTATAAAGCTCTGCAAAGTCAGAATTAAAATCTGTCTTACGCATTTTATCAATACTGCGAATGTACTTGTTGAGGGGAAGCCACTTGTCGCTCCAGTCCTCACTGTTCATAAAGTTTGTCATGTGCTTTAATTCTTGCACTTTATTCTTCTCTGGATACTTCAACATGAAGTTATCAATTTTTTCTGTAACAATCTGTTTCATTTCTTTAGGTAATACTTTAGCACACATGTACTGTGGATAGTGTAACACACCAGGATGAAACATTCCTTGGTGATCATGTATTCCAATTTTTTTATAGTTTTGGTCAAACAAAAACTGTGCAAAGTCTGGCAAATACCAAATGTTTAATGCACTTACAGTACATAATACTTTACCAACAATATGGTCAGCCGCGTTTTCTACTTTGTCTAGTGTTTCGTGTACAGTTTGCCAATTAGTTGGATAGCGTAACCATTTGTTCATTTCGCCTATTCCGTCTATACTAAGCATAAGTTCTACAAACTTAAAGTGACCCCACAGTTCTAATATATCATCTGGCATAATAGTACCGTTGGTATGATAGCGTAGTTCTATATGTTCAGCATGTCCACTTTCGACACATTTCTTTAAGAAACGTTTATGGTTCTTTAAGTATAAAGGCTCGCCTCCTGCAAATATAAAGTGACGCATGCCAGCTAACAAAGGATCTATCTCTTGTTCCCAAAACTCGTCATCAGCGGCCCAGTCATATTTGTTGTTGCAATGGTCTTGTATTTTCCAATCCCAGTCACCTTTTACTTCAGGATTGTCGTGACTTAGGTCTCTGATCTTTTCTGCATCTTTGACCCACTTACTTGAATCAGTTGGTCTACACATTACACACTGTACGTTACAAGTATTACCTAAACGTAAGTCTAATGTAATCACATCTTGGTCTAAGTATCCGTCTTCTTTAGTGCTTGTAATTAGTTCGTCAATATATTCTCTGCCAAGTTTTTTAGCCCATAAATTGTTTTCATTCATTCTGTGACTGCGTATGCCAGCCGCTTCTTCTTTCCAACAATGCTTACAAGCAGGCAATGCTTTACCAGCTATCATATCTTTTCTAGCATTTTTGAAATAGTAACTATTCCATACTGCATTTATATCAGCATTGTTTAAGTTAATACGTTTATCTTGTGTAGGCTGAGCTAGACAGCAAAGCAAGGCTGTGCCGTCTGTATAAGTTGCCATGTGCATCCATGGAAGAATACAAAATTTCTTTCCATAGTCTTCTAAAAAATCTTGTGCCATTATTCTACCAACTTTCTAATATTTTCATACAACTCGTCATCGACAATACTAAAGTTGGTATTACGTTGCTTGTCCCATACCTGTGTCATCTTTACAAAGTCTTGTAACTGTTCTTTCCAGTTATCTAACTGCGGTTGTTCTAAATATCCTACAATACCATCTACGCTATTTTTTATCAACCAATTCTTCTCATATAATATATTACACTTTTCTTTGAATTCGAGCAATCTATTTTTTGCATTGACTCTCATTTCAACAGGTAAATTTCTCACATCTAAATACGGAGGATGTGTATTAATTAATATGTCAACGCCAATACTTTTCCATTCTAGTTCTGGTTTTCCTGCATAAAATTCTTCACCTAACTCGTGTGCAAGCCATAGTATTTCATGTATTCTGTTCACATTATAAATTTGTAACACAGGACTTATATTGCTAGAAACGTTTGGTAAACTTAATATGCTTCTATAGTTTCTCAGTATAACGTCCCAACTCTTGGTGCCTCGTATGAATTCATTTACAACACCTATGCCATCTAAACTAGCGTTGATGTCCACGCTTTCGAACTTACCAATACTATCTAAAAACTTTTGGTTTGCATTTGTACAGTTAGTATTCATAAAAACATTAATGTGCTTGCTGTGACCTTGTTCGGCGGCATAATTCAAAAACTGCATATTATTTTGAATCATAGTAGGCTCGCCTCCGGTCATGTAAACTTTTCTTAGTTTAGGCATCCAATCGTAAATATCTTTCCAAAAATCATCAGCATCGAACTTTTCTCTATATTCTTTACTATTGATCCAATCTGGACGTTTTCCATATGTCTTTTCTTGTATACGAGTATAATCTTCTTCAACATCGGTGAGCTTTACATCTTCTTTAGCAATAGTACTACTGTTAAAACTGTTGCACATTCTACAACTAAGATTACACAAATTACCTAAACGCAAGTCTAAATAAAGGGGGTCGTGTTCTGGTAACTCAAAGTCATTGTTATAGCTTGCTTCAATGCGTTCATGAATAGCGTCTTCGCCTATACGGCGTTCCCACTCCTCATTGTGCATTTGTCTAAAACTTTTTTTACCTACTTCTTCTTGTAAGTAACAGTGTTTACAACTACTAATTTCTTCACCTTGGATCATTGACATGCGTATATCTTTCATGTCTTTTCCGTTCCAGGCTTCTTTTAGTGTTGTACTATTGATGTCCAGTATTTTTCCATCTTCGCTACGTAGGACACTGGGTTTGGCAATACAACAGAAGTCAATGCTTCCGCTGGTATTGACCATCATGCTCAACCATGGGTAAACACAGAATGTCTCTCCATACAATTCATCCCAATCTGCCATGCTTACCCAATACTGTCGTCGACTTGGTCTTCTCTAATCATAGCACCCAGTCTATGTGGGTTTTTATAAACCGTCTTAAAAAATCTACTTCCTACGTGGTCCATGTCTGTAATTTCAAAATCCAAGTCACTCCTAAGTTTATCACCTAGTTCAATTGTTTTAGCTTTGAGTTTGTCCCAATTCCAACTTACACCAGTATTTACACACATTTCACCACCGCCTTCAAACTCAGGAAACAGTTCTTCGTTAAACATTTTAGTTAACCAATCAAAATCTCTAACATTGCGCCAATCCCATTTACGTCTTTCAATATTGGTCATATAGCATCCGAGTCTTGCACCATATATCGCCCATAGTCCATTAACAGCATCTTCACCTACTGTCATCCATACTAGCAATCTTTTATAATTTTCGTAGTGTATTCTTTTAATGTCTGCAGGATCAACTACATCACCGCCTTCTAATCCCATCTTAACGCCTTCTCGGAAACCGGCACGCCATGCTTGTAATGGTGATCCGTTATTAGCTACATCACAATATACATTGTTCATCTGTATATAACGTATGTTCCAACAAAAGTCAACCTGTGCGGCTTTATCACTTTCAGGAGCCGCTTCGTGTGTACGCATTCTATTAACTACATCAACGGGCCAACACTTGATGCCGCCATTGCCATATACCAATCCGTTTACTGCATTTTTTCCTGCCCAGCTAATCACATCAGTTGGAGTAATTCTATTCATATCTAGTACAGCATTAAAAAAATCTTCTCTTACAATATTATCTGCATCGACTGTAACAAATCGTTCAGTTTCAGCTAGTGCCGCCGCGGCTTTGTGTGCGGCATCGCTACCCCATACTCCGTGACTGCGTTTTGCCCACGGACATTTATCTTGTAGGTCTGCCCAATTTTGTTCTGCGTTAGGCTCGTCATAGCTGATATATATTATATCAAATTCTGTAACTGGCGTTAGTGTCATTGTTTACTCCGATTGGTTAATGTAGTCAAATGTTAGATCGACATTGGTTTCTCTACATAAAATTCCACATTTAGTTAAGTCTAAATTTGGTGTAGATATTTCTAAAGTTCTATCCCATCCGATACTTTTCAATGGTAGAACAATATGTTCTAGTAACTGACTTGGATTCACTGGATCTGTTATATATAATCCTATATCAGTATATATTTTACTGTCTTGTGGGTTTTGAAAATTACTTCTGAATTGAGTGACCTCACCTTTTTTAATTATTGTAAAGTCTGTCGCAACGTCTCCAAAAACTTTAGTAGGTTTAGCAAATGATCTTCTTCTGCTATATCTGGTTCTATAATCTATTCCTGTAAAGTTTGCTTTTCTCTGTAGTCTATAACTAGAAAATATTTTCTTAGTCATAATACTCATTTCACCTAGTCCGCATATTCTTCTCAGTGGAGCCATATCAAAAATCATATAGCCTTCTTCAATTAATTCACCAGGATCAATTTCTATTGTTTTAACTAGATAGTTAGGATCGTTCTCTCTAATAAGAAAAAGTGTTATAGGGTCGTACTTTCCATCTTTTTCTGGATTCAAACTGATGTTTCTAAAAAAACGTTTACCTGTCATTCTATATAGTGTGTCTTGATTAAAGTTTACTTCCATTTTCCAACTATTAATGTATAGTATAATATTAATATCAGCTTTAACTTTTTGATTAACTGGTACCATACTCAGTCGTCTTTCAGCTTCTTTAATTCTCAAAACTGCTGATTTTTCAACTAATCTAAGTTCGTGGTCAACATCAACTACAGCAAATTTTTTAGGATCAACATGACCCATAAGTATTTGTCTAGCATCGTCACTGTCTGTTACAATAAAAGGACTTTTTATTTGATCCTTTTCTCTATTTGTAACCGTGACAATATCACCTGCTTCGTCATCATAATAAACACACCACTTGGGTGCAGATTTATCGCTCTTGTAATCTCTGAGTAAGGTTTGTTCTGAAGACATCTACTATTTCATCTGTTAAAAACGTTTCATCACTATAATGAATAATTCCACTGCCGATAACGCTATTTTCTATTTGTATTTTCTTGTTATTGGTTACCCAATAATTTAACATATCAGTCCAGTTACCAGGAGCTTCGTCTGGATTGTTAAACACACCATGTGACAGTGTATGCAAATCGTAATGATTATTAAGTTTTACACCAATATCGTCTGTATGATCAACAAAGTGTGTAATTACATTACCCAAAACATTTTTTTGAAAATACTCTGGCTTTTTATTTGGAAACACATGATTGTATACGTCTCTCCAGTTTTGTAATACAGGGTCAGCCATTTTAAACCATTCTGCAACTGTTTTATCCTTTTTATCAAAATACATTAAGTTATAAAAATATCTAGGTAATTTGTATTGTGTTTCGTATTCAAATCGCCAAGTTTTGGGAACAGGAAAGTTTCTATAAGCAAGTGCATCAATGGGAACACTTATACCGTTCCTAGATGACATCACCGACCAAAGATCATTTACATCAACGTTTATGAATAGTGTATCATAATCAACATATATTGTTTCTTCATAAGGTGTTGCGTGATAAACTTGCCATAAGTTCATTCCGTGGAACCCATCTTTGTGGGCACTGTTTCCGTATGGTAATTCTATCATATAGTCAAATACATGTTCATAAAAACTTTGTACATTGCCTAGTTGACCTTTATCTACAATCAGTGTAATACTTGCATCTGGATCACATACTTTTATGCTACATGCAAGTGCATAACAATATCGAATATTGTCTTCACCTGTATTAATACCTAATGTTACAAAACCTCGTTTAGGTGCATCATTATTTTCAATTTCAATTTCTTCAGACACTGGCTTTTTCTTTCGCTAAATCTAATAGAGTTTGGTAGTGCCTATCTAATGCACGTTTATTCATAATATGTAAGTTTTGATCTGTATGTCTGCACAGTATATTTTTCCATTGCTCTGTTCTATTGTGCTTTAAAAATACAACATCATTTAATCCATTTACTTGTGCAATGTCATCTTTTTGATCCATGTTTAACAACGGCTGGGCCATAAAATCATGTACAAAGTCATCGTTATTCATACCATTCATTAGGTGTGTTGCAATGCTAACACAAAAGTCGGTTCTAAATAACATTTTTGGAAATTGGTATAGCAAGCTATAATATTCCCAATTATCCTTTACATGACTCCATATATCAAAGAACAATTTGCTTTCTTCACTTTGGTCAAAATAAACTATAGTACTCCACCAATGGTGTATACCTGCTTCATTCAAAGTTATTTCGTTTGTATATGGCATATCTCCACCTATATACTGTGCGTATCTATGCATTGCAATAGGCATATCAGTTTCAAAAATATAATTGTAAAAGTCGTTCATCAACAAATAGTCTGTGTCGAGTAACAGTGTACGCTCATAGGGTGTATGATCGAAAACTGTGTGTTTGTTACTATTCCAAAAGGGTGCATTAAATTCGCTCCAAGGACTGTCTTGGTGCCTTCTTATATTAGTTCTTTTTTCAGTTACACTGCCGTCAATGATAATATTATCAAATGAATCCTCAATGAGATTTTTGTCGTGACTGGTATTCATCCATTCTAACGTACCATCATCAGTAATAAGTGTAACAGGCATATTTAATTGTTTTTTTGCATACTGTGATGCTAGTATTGCAAACTTAGCATAATCTAATTCTTCATTGTTATAGCAAAATAAACAAATGCCATTTCCTTGTTTTTGTGACATTCACTACCAATCCATCAGACTTTTAATATTTCGAGCTTTCTTAATTTTTTCTGCTTGTACTTTGTATTCATTACTTGCCTCTGAATAAGCACTTACCATTGTTTCTAAAAATTCACTCAGATTATCTATTAATATCGGATTCTCTTTAGTGTCTATTAGAATAGCTTCTTTCCTGTCCATGTCAAGTAAAGTTTTTACGAAGCTAATGGTAACTGCATCAGCAAAAAATACGCCCTTGGCATAATGTACAGTTTGTAAAACTTGAGTTCGTTGTTTTAGAGTGCGTTTCTGATTACCTAGTGTAATTCGATAATTTGCAAACTCTAGAGCTTTCTCGAGTCTCTCATCCATAGAGTTTCTCCTTTAGTTATATACTACTATAACTTATTTATGTAAGGTTTGTCAACTGTTTTTTTAATAATCATCTACACTTGTAAAGTCGTTAACAATAGCAAATGTCGGAGCAGGTGTTACATCAAAGCTAGTTGTACCAATAGTGAGTGTATCTGGCATCAAGTAGCTTACTGTAGGAGTAATTGTTCCGTCGACGAAGTTGTTATGTGTAGTATCGTCTAACACCATCTTAAATTGAACACCAGCTCCGTTATCAATATACTTGCCGTAGATTCTAAATTTTAACTGTTGATAGGTGCTATAAGCACTGTATGCACTAACATATATTGAGTAACTGTATGATCCGCCAATAATTGCAGGATCTGCAAAGCCAGGATAGTTTCCAGGTCCAGAAATATATCCGTAGCCATATCCGTAAGATCCATATCCATATCCGTAAGATCCAACTTTTCTACCTATTGTAACACCACTAGATGTAAACAATAACCCTTCGTTAGTGTTTGTATCTGATCCATCACCGTAATTTGCAGTGAGATCATAAAAGCCTTTGCCTTCACTGGTTCCACTTGTTGTTGCGGCGCTTTGTGTCATTGTGTCCCAATTCATAGTAAGAACACCCATTTCGTTAATAACATCACTCCAGTTGTAATATCCAGCAGTTGATCCGCCTGTCATGTTTAGTGATACTCTTAATTGTCCGCCGCCATTAAAAAAGTATCTAGCAGAATTATAGTCTGCCCAATTAAATTTATGTTCACCATTGAGCTGGTTATTCCAAGTTGTTGTTCTTGCATATCCTGTAGAAGTAGCGTTAAAAGCACTTGCATTGGTCGCATCTATTGTTAAATGTTTGTTGTTTAGTAGGATAGGGCTAAACTTTGTTCTAACTAAGTTTATATCTTCTGCTCTAATAGCTGTGCCCGCGGCTATAGTTGTTCTATTAGTCGGTATTGCAAAAACTAAAACATTGTCTGTTAGGTCTGTGTGATTAATACTAATATTTGTTCTAGATACTAGTTCTTGTAATCTTTCTGCTGTAATAAGAGTGCCGTCAGCTAGTGCATCAGATAAATTAACTGCACCCCAGCCAAATTTATGTGTTGATATTCTATTAGAATCAGTTACAGCCGCAGTTGGATATTTGTCTCCAAAAACTTTATTAACATCAACAGCAACAAGATTATATTCTTCGTTTGTTGCTAGATCTCCAACAGTACCTACCATCTTACTTTGATCCCACTACTACTTCTATTGTACCTACTTCATCAGTAGTTTTTTCTTCTAATGATCTACCTATAACTTCTTTCCAACTATAGTCATCTGGTGCTACTATTCCAACTCCGTCTGTTCCGCTTGACACAACCCTGTCGCCTTTGCCTATTTTTCCAATAATTTTACACGGAACTCTACCTGATAGTGCAACAAATGGATGTGTAGCATCTGTACCTGCGGCGGCATTCATTTCAAAGCCCGGTGCTGTACTAATAATTCCAAAGGCTTTAATGTCACTGGCTGTAGTTGTTTGTGTAATTTCTTTTGCACCACCAATTTTTACTATTGTACCTGCGGTATATTCTGCATCAGCTTCATAACGCTCTGCAAGGTCAGCATATTCTGCACTTGTAGCAATACCTCTAAATTTATAATGTGTTGTATTGTTCATTGTTACACCAGATTGTATACTAGGAAACTGTGTACTAAGTGCAGTAGTACCGTCTTCTAATTTTTCATCATTGTGTGGTGTCCAAGCTACAGTATCATCTGTGGTAATTGTTACAATATTTGAATCAACAATCATTTCTATTGTTTTATGGAAATTCCCCCCAGTGTCTTTTCTGTTTCGGAATTCAATTTTAGTTGTACCTGAACCACTTAACAATATACTCCAAATACCATTGTCGTAAACTTTTAATTGACTGCTAGATGTATCATACCAAAGTTGTCCTTCAGTTGGATTACTAGGAGCTGTTGCATTTGCAAAATTTTCTAACAAGTGTAACATGTTTTCGTTTAATGTTTCACCGAAGCGTGTAAAGTTTTTACCAATCAATCCAATACTAGTACTGGTGTCAACTGTTCCGTCGTTTACAACTATTGCTGTTTTATTATTTTGACTATAATCTATTGTATATGGCATATCTTATTCCTATTACAAGTCTGCAAAACTTGATCTGATTCTTAATGTATAAATTACCTGTATTTTTCTATTTGCACTTTTCTGTACAGGATGAAAGACTACATGTGTTAACAAATCGTTGTTACCACTATAAATTCCAAGCTCGTCGAAAACATATGTATCGTTCATACTTGTAGCTGTATCTGTTGTGTCTTGCCCAGTTACAGTACCGTAATCTAATGTACATGTTGTTACTACATCAGTGAAAGTGTTAGGTGCAGTATGAGCTATTTCTGTGCCATTTGTAGCACTTCCGCTTACCGACTCATCAACTGCTTGACTAAATGTTTGGTTGTATAAAACACCACTAGCACTATTAGTGTTAGTTGCTTTATACGTTACTGTTCCTAATCCGTCAATAGTTGTACCACCGTTACCAAATCGCATTGTGGCGATATGATGATTACCTGTGTTACCTGCTTCATTTGCTAGTAGACTAGCTAGTGCAACACTCATATTTTCATAGTTGATTGCATTTCTTCTGCGTACCAATACTTCACCAGATTTGGGATCCCATATTTTAATATGTCCCTCAATTCCTATTAATGATGTATCGTTTAAATTATCTAGACTCATTGCTCTTTCCATTATAATGTATTTATATCGTTCCTTTGCCTGCATTTCTAATGAATGCATGTTCAGGCGAAATTCCTGCGGTACTTAGGCTTGTACCACTATCGTTGTATGCTAAACGTAGTCCGTCCCCATAATGTGAGAATTTTTCTAGTGTTGGTATTCGTGTACTTGGTCCTGTGTTCCATATTTCGTCACCTATGCTGTGTGCTTTTGGACTAGTTCCTAATGTACCTCTTGTAACTCCAATGAGTTTACATACTGTGCCCGCACCGCCGACTGGTTCAATAGCTAGGTATTCAATACGTTCTGTTCCTATCCATGCAACGCCTGGCACTAAATTATTATTATCACCTACACCAACTGTTAATGCATCATCAAATGCAGTTATATCATGAACTGTAATTTCATTACTTGATACTGTAATATTAGCAAATAATTCAGCTTTCTTTAAATCTATAATAGCATTACTTGAATGTATCCCTTGTGGTTCGTACATATTAATCCTAAACGCTCTACTGTCAGATGTCACTGTACTACCACTAGCATTTGTTTGTACTAGTATGCTTATATTTTCTGTATAGTCTGTTGGTACAAGCTCTTTGCCCCAGCCTTCTAATACAGTTTGTTGGAATACGTTGCCATTATAATCATCTGTGAAACTTGCATTTGCAGTTATAAATTCTGATGTATCAATATCACCTGTAGGTGTACTAGTAAAGTCACCACCAAGTAATACTGTATCACCTTCCCAAGTTCTTGTACTATGATCTTCGTACTTGAGAGTAACAACACTATTTCTTTCAATATCTTCTATTTCAATATTTGTAGATTCGCCATGTGTGTTACTTTCCATACTGCTTAATAGTTTAGTGTGGAAAGGTTTAATACTGTTTACATATTCTTCTACAACATTTATATCATATGATTGATACTTGTCTTTGTTTGTTAGCAATGGTCTCTTAATTCCTAGATGTGCAAATGTAGTTTTAAAAGCAAAATCGTCTGCTGTATTTTGTAATATTGCTGTAAACAATAACTTAAACCATAGTTGATTATACTTAACATGATGTGTTCCAATAAAAATTTCACTTCTAAGCAAGTCCATTAGTTTGCTTATAACATTATCACTACATGCATCGAATGGTGTTACATCTAATCCAATGGCGTCAAATCCGTTGCCGAACTTCGATTGGTTCCATACCTCTTCACTTAGTTGTACAGTTGCTTTTTCTTTAAACACAAGTTTGTCAGCACCATTAATATAATAGTACATCTCGCTTCTATCTATGTCTGCTCCTGGGCTAGTGCTTTTAACTAAAATGTAACTACCATCAACTGGGTCACCTGCACTAACATAGTCTGTCCTAGTATTGTATACAATGTCAGCTACTGTATTTGGATTAAATCTAAAAGTTTCATTATCTTCAGAATCTTTTTCAACTAAATGCCAGTCTACTAAGTTAACATAATCTTTAATTTTATAAGTTACTGCTCCTTCTATAAATGTACTTGAAAATGCATTTTCCCAGTTATTAATTTCATCAACAACATTTACAGTACTTAATAATGAGTTTACACTATGTACAAAGTTTTGTCTAGCTTCTTTTACATCTCTATACAAACTTTGTCTTGGACGAGTTTGAAATCCATATCTGTTGTATTTGTGCAGTTTGAGATCAGGTAATGGTTGCCCTCTCCATACGCTGATATCGTCGGCTTGTGTACTTTCAATAAAGTTATAGTCATACACTTTACTCCAGTGACTCATGTCTGTGTCGAGGCTTGGTTGACTATTTTGATTATTTGCTTGTAGGCTTGTGTAAAAGTTTGCGCCTTCTTTTACTACTTGATCATCAGCGTAAACTGTTGTGTTATTCCAAGTCGTATAAGTTTTGTTAACACTATGTCTATTAAATCCAGCTAAACTATCTCTAATTTTTATATGCAAATATTCTGGTATAGTTATGTTAGGATCTTTTTCAGCAAGCATTACCCAGTCTTGCATTGGCAATGCTAGGGCAGTATTCTTTTGATTAAGTTGTGCCACTGTGTCATTGTTAACAAAATTTCTAATATTTGCTAGTAACAAGGTATCACTACCTGCTTGTGCCGCCCAACTTAAATCAAATGCATTTGGATTAAGCATTATTTGTGCTAGTTGAAAAACATTATAATTGCTTTTTCTAATACTATTAATTTTGTTTTTAATCCAAAAATAGTAAACAGTCTCAGTTTGCTTGCTTGCTTCATTGTAGTAGTTTTCTTCAGTCCAGTTGTATATAGTTTGACCATTTATTATAACACTATATGCTTCGCCGCTAGCTTCTTTATTATCAACTATTGCTTTTTGTGTTACTAACTCGCTCCACTGTTCTGGAGGTACAGGACTTGCTGTCCATTCGTAAATGTCTATACTCGAGCCATCAAATAGTTTCCCCCAATTATTTTGTTGGTAATCTATTGTACTTTGCTCATAGTCTAAGTATACTGCGGTGCTAGTATTCCACCATCTTGCACCTAGATACTCTCTTCCCCACTGTTCGTCATTCACAATACTACCATCTATATTATTAAAATTATAATTTGCAATATCGTTTGTAATTTTATAGTCAATTTCTTTATCAACAAAACCAAATATAATTCCTTTAACTGGATCATAAACTTCTAGTGTTGTAATAGTACTTTGTTTCTCTGCATCATACAATTTAATATTTTCTACTAGATCATTTCTTGCTTGTGCAATACCAGTTCTAACTTGCTTCCATTCACCTATATGACCGTTAGCATCACTCCAAGTACCAGTCCAACTATATACTGCACTTTGTCCTGTTCCGTCATCATCTACATAAGCATAAATTGGATTTGCTGAAAGTGTTTGCCTAACGCCTGCGAAATTGTATTTGTAAACATTATTTACTTTCACTTGTCTATCTGCTTCTAGTGCAGTATAAGTTGAGAAACGCATTTCTCTTAAAGGATAAATGTTGCCGGTATTGCCGTTTTGCTCAATAAATTCATCAATGAAAAACTTGTTAGTTTGATTTGATACTTTGGTTACTTTGTGTATGCCGTCTATATTAGGAACACTGTTACTTCCTCTTATTAAAACATAATCTCCAACACTTAGATTGTGTGCTTGTACATCACCTGTTTGTCGATTAATTTTTATTTCAGCATCATCTCCGGCGTCTGGTCCTGCACATATATCAAATGTATACATACCAAAGTCCATTGTTTGATAAACTTGATAGCCTAGGTTATAACTGCCAAACTCACTATTATCTGCAACCCATATAGCAAAAATATTTGGATCACTTGTATCTTTTGTAAAAACCGGATTACCATTTGAATCTACCAATGCTTCAAACACTGCACTGGTTGCACTTACCGTTGCACTCAATGTTTGTGCAGTTATACCTATAGTTATATTTGCTGTTCCTGCTCCAATAACCATTGTACCGTTTGTACTTGAAAGTTTTAGCTTGTTGCTAGCATTTGTTGCACTTACTCCAGCAATATTTGCATTATTAACCTTCTCTACGATATCAGTAATGCTCAATCCAACATTACTTGTAGCAGTTGTTGTACTTGCTGGTACAAGTCCACTTGGTAAACCTATTGAACTATTTGCTGTTCCTGTGCCAATAAACAAGTTAGATAGCGTTGAATTAATTTGTAGTACATTAGTATTACTTGTTCCTGCCGATGCAGTAATACCTATTAGTCCTGCTTCATTGATTTGATCTATTGTTTGTTGTAGTGATAAAGGTAGTTGTAAGTTTTGTGTATTGGATGATGCACCTATGCTTTCAGTTGCTGAACTAAATCCAACATTTGCATTTTCAGTTCCGACACTTATTGTTAATGTAAATGTTACTGCCGGAGTGTTTGTTGTTTTAGTAATTTTTAGTCTACTGCTAGCATCAGCACTTGCTGTTATATTGCTAATTCCTGCGTCATTTATTTCTTGTACTATATCAGTTAGTGTATACAATTTAAATGCAGGTGTAGTTATAGTTGCTACTACTGTGCTTGGCGCAAATGTAGTTGAAGCGTTCGCACTATTCTTGAGATATGTTGCAATATCGTCTGTATATGTACCGCTGTTCAATGCGGCTTGCGAATCAGTAATATCACTTGGTGCTACAACTTGCGTACCTGCAACAACTTGTGTGCCTGTATAGCTTGTACCTTTTATATTATTAATAGTAATTAAGTCCTGGTCTAACAAAAACTCTGCAGGTTGTTGTGTACTACCACCGCCCTGGATAAGTGTAAGTAGATGACTTATGTTCAATCCTGCATTGTTTGTATAGTATGTTGTAATCCAAGTTGTCCATGCCGCCACACTATTAGACGCAATGTATGCCGCTCTTAAACCTTCAATTCTACTAATTCTAGTTGTAGCTGTGCTTGATATAGATGATTGATTTTGTATCCAACTAGTATTAAAACTATTTTCATATGCCTGCTGGGCTGTGATGTTTGTACTTGCATTCTGTGAATCATTAAAGTTAATTGTAGTGCCATCAATAATTAATGTAGCAGTTGCACTACCTTGTATAGTTGGATTAATGGTTGTTCCTACCTTATTAATGTCTGCAAAAGTAACTGTAGACACAATATTAGAAAAAGTAATTATAGTATTAATAGTAGAACTAGAACCTAGTATTACTGTCGATCCATGTGGTACTATATCGGTACTAGCAATGTCTACTATGCCAGCTACTTGAATTACATTTGTAGTTGTACTGGTAGCACTTTTGCTTAGTGTTATAGTGTTTCCATCAATAACTAATGTTTGTCCAGTACTCGGAATAACTGGTAATTGTACTGTGCCTGTTAGTTGAATAGGATTGCTAGCAGTTGCTAATCCACTAGCTCCATCTTCATCTATCATTGACCAGGTCCTACCTTGATGTAAAACTTTTTCGTTAAATTTGTAACTTATATTGCTATCCCATATACCAATATCTTGCCAATTACCACTGTGGTCATATGATGTTTTTACTTCTTCTGGAAACTTTTCAAAATCTTCTTTGTTTATAACTCTATAATCTGCTTCACTTAATAATGGTAAACCAGCAGTTGTGTAATCTTGTGCAAATAACTCGTCGCTTGAATCTTTAAAAGTGTTTACTGGTCTTGTTAAAAAGTTGCTTTCAGTACTATCATGTACTTTAAGCGGACTAGTTTGGTCAATGTCAATTACAATATCGCTGAGTACATCAAACTTTTGTCCTGCACTAATTCTTACAGGTTGTGGACTTGTTTTTAGTAAGTCCGGAGTAATTTGAAATTCTAATGTGCTTCGTTTGGATGTGTCACCAAAGTCTGCAATTCTTACTGCCCATTGCTCTAATAGCTCTGCACTTGCTTCGCCGTCGAATAATTCTTGGTTACGCATAAATGCAGTGAGTGCATGATCTGTACCTTTATATTTGTAACTGCCTTTGACAAATTCGTAAAGACTATCATCATCAAAGCCTAAGTTTTCGCTCCATTTTGGTTTGTTATATCCTGCATTAAACCTTGCAATGTCACTTAATTGTTTGTTACTCAATGTATTTGTTCTACCTAAGTATTGATCTACTTCTCTAGCTGTAGTATCAAAGTTTGGTATAACTGTGTTATCATTAACTATATAACCCGGTGAATATAATTTACCATTCCAGTCTTTAGTTCTGCTACCACTCCACACTATTCTATTGTGTCTTTGTGCAATACTTGAATCGTATATTGTATCATCAAAGTTAGTAATGTTGTCAAATATAAACACATGTTCTAGTTGTACTTTGTATAATCTTATTCCGTACAATCTAACACTATCTGGATCCTTAATTTGAAATACAGTTTCGCTATCAAGCTCCATGCTCTTCCTATCAATAATTAAATCTGAACTAGATATTTGCTTACCTGTTTCGTTAATAATATTATACACACCATCATATTTTTTATTGATATTATCAAAGTATCCATCTAATCCATCGTTAACTGTTACTTTAGTATCGTCTGGAATAAGCGTAATATCAGTTGTACTGTTTCCTATTGCCCATGTTACAAAGTTAGCCGCCGAACTTCTCCATTGCTGTGTAAATCCCAAGTTGTTTAGATAATGACCATATCCATTTATAAAGTTATAAACTTCTTGAATTGATCTAAGTTCTGTATTGTAGTCCAACTGAGTTGTAACTTCGTCAAACGCTGTGTAACGCAGAACTTCCACAGTATTAGTTCCTTGAAACTGTACACTAATACCTTGAGTTGCTGTATTTGGGCTATTATATGTAAAATATGATAGACTGTTATCAAAACCGTTAAGAGTGTATCCGTTTGCTGTTTTACTAATTTTAATACCACCGAAGAAAAACTCCACATCTGGCTTGCTAGTATACATCACTGTTGAAATATTTTCCTCAGGAACAAATACTCGACCTTTATCTTGACTGCTTTCTAATATAAACTGATTATTTCTATTTACAAATCCGCCTGCTTTAATTATTGGTTGAAAACTTAAATTTTCTAATCTGTTTCTCAGTGTGTCTGCACTGGTTCCATACAAATTACTAAATTCAATAATTGCATTACTAAGTCCATTATAATAATGTGTAGCATTTTCAGCAAGTATAGGATCTAGTTCTGCACTTCCTGTTGAGATACTCAGTAGTGGTCTATTAAAATATTGTGTTCCTTGATTAGTAACACTGGCACTAACAATACTTCCATTTTCTACAAATACTGTTATCTCACCATTAATACCAAAGTTATCATTTACTGTTACAGTAGGTGCAACTGTATATCCGCTACCAGGATTAATAATTTTAATGCTTTCAATAATCTTTCCTATTATTGAACTTCCACTGATGTCAGTATTTTTCCAACTATCTAGTTTAAGTTTATCTGTATCAATTTCTTGTGGATGATCATAACCTATTAAATTTTTAACTTGTCTTCTAGCTGTTCTAAAATAGTTGTTTAGTGCAATTAGTGGTCTTGTTCTCAAGAATGCAAGTGTTTGTGCTAGTTTACCTGCACTTGATCTGCGCCATACTGCTTCTACCGGACCCCAATCACCATAAACAAAATCCTGAGATGCATCTCCTGAAGTAGGAGCTGGTACCACTCCAGCTGTGTCAGGATCGTTCATTATACCACCGGTTGTTACAAGTGTATTATTATTCCAATCATAATTTTTATATGTGTAATTGATGTTATAAGTTTGACTATTAACACCTAACGCAGGATCGCTTGTTTGTCCAAACTCAAGTGCTAATAATAGTGCTGAACGCTTTGTAGCGTCTGTCCAACTGTAGTTTGCGTCCCACCATGTTGGTTTAGTATTATGACTCAACATCTCCCAAGGATGGGTATGCGGTCTATCTGTATTGAAATAGTAAATGTATAGGCCTCTCCAGCCGCCAATGCCGGGTCCTACACTGCTATAGTTCCAAGTCCATTTGTCACTGCCATCGTAGTATGTGCTACTGTTTAACGCTGTAATATTGTTCTTAGATTTGTATTTGTTAAACTCGCTTCTAATAGAATTATTCACTTCATCCCATGTATATACTGCTGGTCTGTGTGCATTTGGAAGGTATGTACTAACATTAAGAGTATTAGGTAAATCTTCTCCTAAGTTATTATAAATTCTATTCTCAAGATCCCATATACCTGCATCAATAGGATTAAATCCTACTTGCTGTCTATTGTACATTTCTGTACCCAGTCTTACATGCACACTTCCATCATGTCCTAAAATAACATTGTCATTAAATAATTTATCACTATCTTTACTATAGTCACTTCTAAGCTCTGGTACATATGGTTTAATCAATCCCAGTTTAGCCGCACTAGGAGGAACAAAACTTACACTATTTCTCTTGTACCATCTTATGTGTGCATTGTTTAAACCTGAGCCTGGAAAACTATTAATACCTGGTGCAGTAATAGTAACTCTGTTTTGATTAATACGATAATCTAAATCTTTAACAAGTGATTTCCATGAGTGATTGCCGTTACTATCTGGAATTTGAATCCAAACTTGTACATGATTAAATGTATCATCATAGTTGTTAATTTCTTCTGGTAATTTAAACGCTGGTGTTTGATCTAATATCCAACTTACATCTGCACTTTTATAATCTCTATACATAGCCATTTCACTATGAGCAAATGGACTATCTGCATTCTTACCTAAGTGAAGTGCTTCTAGTGTTTTATCAACTAGAGTATAAATTGGTAGTGTTTGATCTAAACTTTCGTGTAGTTGTACAATTTTAAGTTTAAATTTTTCTTTAAATTGCTCATAGTTTGAACTTGCAAATTGTAATGCACTGTATGGATTAGTTGATACATCTACTAGTAACTGATTTAGCAATTCAGTACTGTAAGGTTGTTGTCTAATTGTACCGCCTGTATCACCTACTTTTACTATATTTCTGTAGTTGTTTGTTCCATACCAATTACCAGTGAACAAAGGATTACTGGTCATCTGACTACTAAGGTGTTGAATTAAATCACCGTAACTTATTTTGTTAAAATCTAAGTTTTGTGCATTGTGTACTTGTGTAAGTGCCGGTTCAAATTCGCCTTCGCCTGTTGTTCTATAATCTTTCTTTGAAAAGAAACTAAATTCGTATATATCATCTTTAGTCAATCCACTAGTAATACTAATAACATCTCCAGTGTGACTGAAGTTTGTAAATGGATCACCATTTTTTAGTACGGTAACATTTGTCTCACTCGGATTATCGCTTAAAAATATTACACCAAAGTTTGCTGGGTCAGCTACAAGTCTATACTTTATGCTGTTTACTGTAGGAGTTCCAATTTGTATCTGAAACTGATTATCAGTTCCGGCTGTTCTAACAAGTCCTGTGCCAAGTGCCGAGCCATCCATATTCACAAACTCTATTTCAGCTTGTGGAAATAGTGTAGTTATTGCGTAGTTATTGCTGTAGTGAAAAAATAGTGTAGGTAACTTGCCGCCAACTCTTTGTACTCTGCCAGATAAAACAGATAAACTTGGTTGACTGCTTACTCCTAACAATCCAAATTCTTTGAATATGTTGTAGCATCTATCACCGACAAAACTTGTATGTCCGACATCTACTTTAAGAGGTACACTAGCATCACTTATTACTTTTCTAATTTTTTTGTGTATGGGTTGTCCATTTCTTAAGGGTGTCCAACCATTGTGATATCTACCTGTGGTTAAGTTAAAACCAAAGAAGTTCTCTGGCGACTCGAAAAAGTCATCATCGCCATTATTGACAGGAGTATCCAAGTATCTATAGTAGTAATAGCCTTTAATTTCTACTTGGTTACTCTTAGATAAGTCTGTACTTTGATTTACATATGTGAATCTTTTGCTTAGTAAATTTGTAACAAAATTAAGTCCTGGATTATTTCCATAGTCAACATACTCAGGATTGAACCCTAGTGCATCATCATAATCATTTGTTTCACTGTGTACAAAATCAAATATAGTAGCACCAAAATAGTCACTGTTTGGATATTTTGTCGAATCATCAATTTTTACAAGATCAGTATCATATAGCTGTACTTTCATACCCTGACTTCTATGTTGCTTTTGTTGACCGTATACCCAACGTGTACTATTCCAATATATCTCAGCACCGCTAAACGGAAAACTTCTATCACTTATGCCAGCCGCAGTATCTTCTGGTGCATTGTGTACAAAATTAAATCCATTTAATATTACAACTTTATCACCACTTACCAACTGTGTTGCACTGTTAGTTCCGTCGTCATTATATCTTACCTGTAGAGTAATGCTTGAACCCACACCAGAAACTTCAAATATTTTATTTTTGTATATATTATTTGTAGATTCTAAAAATAGTACAAAATCACCATTCTCTAATTCAACAGGAGTAACTTGTTTCCAAAATTCTTTGTTTTCGCCATGTATTGGATTGCGTATTTCGCCATGTGCTTGCACACATTCCCAAAATGTAGTTACCAGATTAGGTGTTACACCACTAATAACCTTTACTAAAGCCCCAAAGATATAACCTTTATTGGACCATTGTTCTGTAAAGTTACCAGGAAATAAATTGTATGACGATTGTCCAACTATGAGTGTTGCTGGATCTATTTTGTCTTCTAGTACATGATCTATATTTAAAATATGTTTTGTACCAGTATTGTATTTTTCTATTCCAGCTCGATATTCAATAATAGGTCTTACTGCTCTGTATTTGTCTAATGCATAGAGATCATCTTTAACATCTGCATAGCCATCATATATTAAGCTATTAGCAATAGTTTGTTCATGTACCCAAAGATTAGAACGTGACCATGCATTTTTATCTAGACCAGTACGCTGTTCACATGTATAATCTCTAGTGGTCATTCTATGTTCTCTGAGATCAAAATTCTTAAAGTCAAATGCAAACTTATCGCTATCAAATCCAGCTGGTTCTTGACTACTATAAGTTGTTACGTTAGCCCATACTCTTTTTCCTTGTTGCCCTTCGTACTGACCTGGTTCAAATTGTTTCGTTAGTTGAATACCGGCAGTATCACCTACTCCGTCTACAATAAAAATTGCATCGTTTAAGTAATCACTTGACGTAGTATAAGAATAGAATGTGTGTATTTCTATTTCTTCATTAACTGCCGGAGCAGTCGTTAGTGTTACCATACCAGTGACTGAATTATATGTATATGCTGACGTCAACTGTCTTACATTGTTAACATATACTATGTTTCTAATAGCACCAGTAACTGTAGCTGTAAACATATTGTTGCCAGGTACAGTTTGTGTAAATCTATCCACTGTGTGCGGAGAAAATCTAACACGCATGCCATTTTCGAATGTAAGTGCTCTACCATTTTTCTGTACAGGAGTTGTGTATGTAGTTTCTCCAATAATAGTATCAATATCAAATGCACTTGTATATTTTAGTTCACTAGGAGGAAGGACGTCTAGTACCCAATAGTATCTATGATGATTTATAAACATATCATAGTTAATTGGTAAATCAAGTGTAAATGCTTGTTCGTTTAGTATTTTACTATGATTATTTGTATTGACTTCATTATACTTTAAACTACGAATTAAATCATCATATGCCAAGGCTTGATCAATACTGTTATCATTATTTTTGTTAACCATACCTGGCGTAAATTGATAAGTGTCGTTACTTCTTCCATCAACCAGATAGCTATCATCTAAGCTAGGAGTAAACCTATCATCACCTATAGTTTTTCCAACAAAATGTTTGACAGGTTCTAAGCTACCACTTGACATTAATTGTTCAAGTGTACTATCAAAAAACTGATTGTTTACTGTTGTTTGTAAGATATCAGGTAATAGTTCACTTACCCGCCTGCTTCCAGTTTTTTGTAAACTTTCACCTGGTCGATTTATTTTAGGAACTATAGTTGGGTTAGTTTTACGTTCACTCATTAGTAGCCTCCGCCGCTAGAACTTGATCCACTGCTTGAACTTGCAGAATTATTACCAGTAGTATTTTCACCAACTGTTGTTAGGTTTGCTATACTAGTGCCAGTTACTGAAATATTATTTGATTTTACAACTGGAAGAAATAATTCATCACTGCTACTGCTTATTTCAAATAGTGCAATACTATTTTTTGGATTAGCAACACTTTCGATTGTAATCTGACTTATTTCACCAATCATGTTGTTGTGTATAAACGCCGCCATTTCAGTAAAGTAAAAATCTTCACCAAAGTCCCAATTATCAATATTAAAGTATGTATCAATTAAATTTATAACTCGTTGTTTAATCTCTGTGTCACTTAGTGAGGTATTTGAAGTTTTGGTTACATTAAATTTAGCTTGCAATTCTCCACTTGCTAAATCTCCAAACAATATTTTATACTTAACAGGTCTGTATATCACTTGATCACTAATACTCTTCTTGCTGTTTAAACTATCAAACGTATCAGTAAGTTCACTTATAGTTGGTGCATTGGGCTTAGTTTCTGGTCTAGTATCATACAATGCCCAATTCCTAAATGTAGTATTATAACTGTCTAGTAACACATAGGTATCTATAATATTAGTTGTGCTTGGATCAATCAAATAGTTGATATCAGCTATTCTATTGTACTGTGTATGTAAACTACCTATACCATTTACAACTGTGGTTCCGTCTGTATCATCCTGTACCGTATAATCAAAACCATTTACAGTTTTAGTGCCTAACTTAATTGTTTGTGATCCTACGATTCTTTCAAATGCTTCTGGATCATTTGGATATCCGTCGTTATCTGGATCAGCAAGCGTAACCCTCACATTGTGCGGATCTGAATATCCATCTGCATATATAAAATATCCATATGCATTAAACTGAAAGTCTTTTCCAATTGGATTAGGGTCTGTTTCACTTGTAGGATTGATACTTAGAATTTTTACATTGTCTCTGAGAGGTTTAAGTGTTTCACTACTAAATGTTTCTGCAAAATTTAAATTAGTAAATTTAAGTTTCTTAGGACTTCCTACAATAAATTGTGTTTTTCTTGTAAGCATTTCCCATTCATTTACACCATAGTTTAATCTAATTATCCAACTATTATCAATGCCTGTACTCGAACCGTCGCCTGCGTATTGTAAACTAAAGCTAGATACATCGTTTAGTGTTTCGCTGTTAACTGACAAGTTAGCACTTTCAATTACAATCCACTTTTGACTTGCCGCATTATAGCGTAGTCCAAAACTATTATTACTGTTAATTTTAGCAATAACGTTTGATCGTGTAGTTTTATCTAAGTCTGTGCTAAGTTTTGGAACTAATCTTCGTATTCTACTAGAGCTTCCTACGACACCACTTAAAACTACACTACCTTTTCCTGTATTGTCAATACCTATTGGATTACCAGCACTATTATCGTCTCCTAATCCATCTTTATAAAGTCTATCTACTTTAATCCATTGTGTTTTTGCATTAAGTATAATACCTTTTACAGTCGCGCCGGTGCCGCTTCCGCCTGTAATACTAATATTAGTACTTTGGTCATATCCACTACCACTATTTGTAATAGCTACTGTAGTTACTGCACCATTTGCTATTGTACAAGTTGCTGTAGCACCTGTACCTTTACCTGTGATTACCACAGTTGGTGTGCTAGTATATCCAGTGCCGCCAGTTGTTACGCTAGCACTACTAATATATCCCATTTTATATGGTGAATCAATAAATTCTACTAATCCATTGATATCTGCTTTTTTAAGTACGCTGGTAGTTGTTTGACCCATTCTTTGAATAATACTATTATAGGTTATATAACCACTACAAGTTCCGCTTCCTTTTGTAATTTGATTCCATCTGTACACATTTGATTCACTGCCATCTGCGTTAAAAAATATTATACCATCAGTAGTATCATTGAAATCTTTATTAGCATCATGTGTAGCTGAACTGTACCCTTGTCTATTATAGTAAAAATTAAATATTTCTGGATCAGCTAGAATTGGTTTAACATACTTGTCATATATTTGTGTGCCGTTTAAACTTGTAGGCAAACTTACAACACTTCTAGATGTTGCTCCATTTTCATAAAGATACACATCATCGGCATACTGTGTTGCATCACTGTATGTTGCTGTAGGATCATATATGTCACGGAATCTGCTGTGACCACTGTGTACTCTGTTCACACTTTTAATTTTACGAATATTTTCACTAGCTGTTAGAGGTGCAATAGCATAGTCATCTGCTGTTACCATTCTATCCTGTGTTGTGAAGAATCGAGGAGCATTCGCTTTGATACTAGCAAGACTTTCTCTTTCACTTGAATTGCTTACTACACTTTTTAAACTACATCTAAATTTTGCCTGATGTGTGTTTCCGCTTCGGCTAATATATGTAACATTAAAGCCAATACTGTTAAAACCATCTGGTGTTAAGCTATACGTTCTGTTTAATCCTGTTCTGTACCAAACTCTAATAGTACCACGTGGAATATTACCAAATCTTCCGTCAGCAAAAAGTATACTAATCTGGTCATTTTCTCTACTACTGATACTGTAAATATCTCTAATTTTATTTTGTTTTGCATTGAACAGTGTATTAGCACCAAATAGTCTATCTACTCTAGTCCATGTTTTTAATACTTGACCTACTTCGTCTACAGTTTGAACCCACACTTCACCGTTAGCAACATTATCACTATTAATGTCAACTGCTAAATTTGGTAATCCGTTGTCGATTTGAAAATCTTTAAAGTTTAGTGTCCCTTGTTTAAATCCTACAAAGAATCCAGTGTTTGGTGAGCCAAATCCACTATTGTCATTTCTATAAAGTAAATCAACTGCTGTATAAGGATCAGGGTCTTTTTCAATCACTGCATTTATAGTACTGTTAATATTTGGATTGTACAAACTAAATGTTGCATTAGCATTATTAATTTTGTTCGAAAACTCTCTACTAATTTTGTTGTTTGTACTATTTGTTCTATAAATTTCGTTTGAGATACCTTCAATTATTGTTTTGCTAAAAGGCGATCCAAACTGACTACTACTTTGAAAAATGCTATTCATAATAGCTAAGAAGTTTTGATAGCTTGCAGGGTTTGTTACGTCTTCAAACTGTGTAACAACATTTGCAAGACTTTCACCTGTGGCATCAAATACTTGTTCGTCGGTTTGTACACTATCAATCTTTAAAAAGCCATTTGATACAACGTTTCTAGTAGGAGTGTAACCTAAGAATTCAGCAATACGCAAGGCGCTTTCTCTGCGTTCTGCTGTACTTAGATAGTTTTCTCTTTGTCCTAGGTCTGCTCTAAATGCTAAGTTATGTCCTAAGAATGCAATCAATTCAATAAGTGCTATAAATTCACTTGAATTAATGTAATCATTAAAATTTTCTGGATAGTTTGTGCTGATGTAATCAACCATTGCTGATCTGATTGTTTCAAAATCATATGCTTTTAGATTTGCTTGAGCAAAACTTTCGTATGCTACCGTAAAATCCTCTGCGGCAAATAAACTACTCTGACGTGCGCCTTGTGCCATTATTCTTCACCTGTAAAGTTAAGAAACAGTTCTTCTGCTGTTCCTGTGTCTATGTATTCTAATCTAACCTTTATCTCTAAACTATGTTCAGTAGGTTTGCTTAATAGCGTTTCCAACACATTCCAACGTGGATCATTGTTAACTATTTTGTCAACATCATCTCTTGCTTCTTGCTCTGTCGCTTCATCTAAAGGCTCAAATACTAATTCAGGTAGTATACTACCAAAAGTAGGATTACCTACTCTTTCTCCACGACGAGTATGAAAATGATTAAGCAAATCACGCTTTGCAAGATCAGCATCTGTAAGTGTTTTTGCACCGCTAATACTGTCTATTGTGCTATATCCGATATAGGTTACCATACTATTATTTATGGTAAAATTAAGTACCCGGTTTATATTTTTATTGTAGTTCTTATCAAATCACCTGTTTTCATGGTTTCAGTGATTGTAAGTGTAGTTCCATCAACAGTAAAGTCAAATAAGTGCTGTTGAATGTTATCATTAATAGTTACTGTAAGTTTTTCCATTGGAGTCATACTAGCAGATTTAGACAGTGTAAACGTATTAGTGCCGCTGTATACGAAATTTTGTACTATAAGTGTATCATTATAGTCTTTAACTATTTGTCTTTGTTTTCCTTCTGGGGTAAACGATAAAAATTTTAGTGTTTCAGCATAATAGGCAAATCTTGCTCGACGAAGTTGATCTGTATTGAGTGTACTTTTTTCATTGACCTCTCTGATACTAAAAACGCCTCTACTTCTGTACCAAGTTCTATTTTTTGGAGTTCCATAGTCTGCTAATCTTAATACAGTTGCAATTTTAATACATAAATCTTTATTAATGGTACTGTTTACTATCATGTTTGCAACTGTCTCATAATCAAGTAATCGCAATGGCTTTAATAAATTGTATTCAATGGCACCTTGTATACTTTGAAATAACTTGCCTGTTGCCCAATGATATAGTATTATTGCATCATATGCACTTCTACTCATAGTAGTAACATTATTAGCTATTAACTGACTTTTAGCAAGTAACTCTTGTTTATTATATGATTCTTGCCAAAGATCAAATGCTTGCTGTTCTGTTAGTCCTGTATTATATTCACCTTCGCCATATGCTGTAGTATCAAATCCGCTATAGCTACTAAAAAATCCTAATGCTAACAATCTTGCATTTTCACTAGAAGTAACATTTTCTAAAGACAGTTGTGTAGTATATGCTGTTTCATCTTTAACAGTAAAATCACTCCATATCTTTTTAAATTTGTTTTCAACTGTGTCCATTACCGTGGTCCTACTTTTCTTGGATTAACTGAACTTGCATTAGAGCTTGTGGCGTTTGCATTTGCATTAGGAGATTGATTATTGTTTATTTTAGTCATATCTACATCTTTAGCAGTAAATTCGGCAGTAGCACTTGCAACCTGTGGCAACATCTCTTGTTCTTCTGCATGTCCTCCCCACGGTTCAGCTTCTGGAACTCTTCCGTTTATGCTTTCTTTAACTGAAGTATTCACTGTTAAATTATTTGCTACAGTTTTAGTTGCCGCTGTAGCTTCTGGACCATTCAAATCAATTAATGTCGCTGTAGTTCTCATATTTCCTTTAGCTCTGATATGTCCATTTAAATCTGTCGTTAATTTAATATCTTTATTGGCATGCAAATTAAACTCACCTGTTGCGGTTTCTATTGTTGCACCATCTTCTCCTCTTGCTTTCATAGTAATTTTATCTGCATCTAGATTAAAGTTTCCTTCGCAATACAAATTAAAATCTGTTTTAGTATGCATACTAACAGCTTCTTCGGAGTATATATCTATTTTACCATCATTGCTCATTTGAATCCAACTACTGCCACTTTGATTGATTATATAGATCATTCCAGTGCCATCATGCATTAGTATTTGTGCACCGCCTTGACTTGCAAGTCTAACTAAATTACTCAGTCCAGATTTTCTATTTTTGTCTGGTGTTAAACAAGTATCGCTATTTGGAAGTGTTCCATCGTCCATAACAAAACTATGTCCGCCGGGTGTATTAAATCCAAACACTTGGGTTGGACTTTCTCTTCGTTGACTACTACTGCTTAATCCTCGTAGACTATCTATACCAACACCTTGCCCAGTAAGAGCTTCTCCGTCTTTGCTTTTATCACTGTTCTCTTCACTACCTTTAACAGTCATCCCAGATGCTCTGGGTCGTTTATTTTTATCTTGTGTTTTTTTAACACTAGGATCTAGTGTAGGTCCTAATGTATCCGCTTCGCTGTCTACAAATGCCGCCGCATTGCTAGGCACACTAGCATTCCTAGTAACGTCAGGAAGCACACCTACCATTACACCTACATCACTGTTATTAGGAAAAGCTACTAGTATTTGACTTCCTGGTGCAGGAGGATGACTGCTCATACCGTAACTATTTGTAGCGTTTGCGTATTGATATGATCCTCCGTATGGAGTTGCACGTCTTATACGATGATATTGCTGTCTTTCATCTTTACTATCAACATTACCTGCATAGTTTTCACCGACAAGTTCAACATACATAAACCCTTCATATCTATCATCTACAGTATCAATAACTTTTGCGATAAACAAACCTGTGTACTTTTGAAGGCCGTTTACAGATTTAGACATATCATAACCTTTTTCAAAAGTTTGATTTATGTCGTTCATTCCTTTATATCTCATACTGTTATCCTATCATAATATCTTTTAAAAATTGTGGTGCATTTTTAGCTCTTATTCTGCCATTAGCATCAGGTAGTCCTCCCCAATAAGGACTGCCTCCTTGTGCTTGTCCAAATTGTTTAGCAATATCTACATGAAATCCATTATTTCCCATATAGCCGTTACCAGCACCTATGCCAGTTGCACCTGCACGTTTAGCTTCAGCTAAAAAGTTTTGTATTAGCGGAACGTCTGCCGGATTGCTTAAACTTAAATTTCTACCAGCGGCATTTTGTATTCTAATATCAGCCGCCGCACCGTTGTCATGTCGTGTTGTACCTGTTCTATTTCCACCGGAAGCTATATCGGGTTGTCCTCCACTGTATACAACTACACTTAGCCCGCTGTTATCAGCCGCAGTTTGTAATATATTTTTAAGTTCAGATTTGATTTCTTGATTTCGTATTGTGCCATTAGAATTAACTTGAGATTCTGTTACACTAGGATTGGCTACATCACCATCTTCTACTTCACCTAAGTTAGGCCCAGGTTGCTGTTCTGTTTCTGAACCTGGTTGTTCACCTTCGCCTTGCTCTTCTGGGAGTTTCAATGCTGGAGATTGTTTTTCTTCTTGCATGTCCATTTGACCAGTACTTAAATACTCCCACATCATACCTACATTTGTATTTGTATCTCTATAACTCTGCAATGTCATTGTGAACTGTCCATCAGTATAGCTTACATCTACTGTGTGAACTCTAAATAATCCAACAATACCATAGTTTGCTTCTGGTATCCGCATAAGACCTGTGTCTGGGTCTGGATAAGTTGGGAAATCTAAATTTAAAAAGTAACTAACACCTCCTCTAGTATAGTTGGCACCCTCTAGTGTTGACTTACGACTTTTAGGTCTACCTAACCAATAAGGATCTCCTCGTACTGTGATTTGTTGCTGTACTAGATCACCTAAACTTTCTAAATTTAGTTCTACTGCACCCAAGAACACTGCACCTGCTGTGTCGCCTTCATCTGGTCCGTTGGTTGCTTTGCTGTTAATAGGCGCAATATCGTGAGTAAGAGGAAAATTATCATATTCATCATTATTTTTGTTAACACCAAATAGCTCGCTTTGTGTTAAGTATCTTCCAGACTGGTTATTAAATGCTCCGTTGTTTACACGATTTTCTGCTTTTATTTGTTGTTCAAGTAGTATGACCTGATCTTCTAGAGGACCTTTAGATTGTTCTAGTGTTTTTATTTCTTCTTTTGCGTCTTTGATCCTATTTTGAGATTGTACAACTATACCACTATTGTGTGCATCTTCATTTGGATTGAAGTTATCTGCCGAACCGTTGGCTTGCATTGCATTTCTAGCATTCTTAAGATTACCTTCGTTTTCTCTAATGAGAGCGTTTTGTGCATTAATTTTTTCATTGACCTCTAATAGTGCAGTTTTTTTAATATTAAATTCACTACCAGGTGTACCTTCTCCGCCAAATGTATTAGCTACAAATCTACCAGCGCCTTGATTTAATGCTTGTATTTGATAATAAGTTGTGTTAAGATAGATATCTAAGTTTAAAACTTCAGTGTTTAGTCCTGTATGATAATAATCAAAACGTTTCTTTAAAAGATCTTTTCTAATAATGCTTTGTAAACGTTCTTTTTGTATTGACCTACTCTTAATAACTTCTTCGTATGAATCAACATCATGATGAAGTTCAGGTACAGCAATAGCATGTACGTTAATTGTTATTTCTTTAGCCCAATCTCTTGATATTGGATCGTACATTTGATACACAGTATCGGTATCGAATACAATCCATTGACTTAAATCTTTCCATGTAGTTGCTTTAGCTTTTGCATCATTGGGATTGTCTTTGTGAAAGCCTCCTTCATCTGTTGGAAGTTTTCTATATTCTGTTGTTTGAAATAACGCCATTACAATAAGGTCAGTAAGTCTTGTGCCTTTTGGTATAGTAAAAGTTAAATTTCCAGTACCAGTTACACTAACATTTCCTAAGTCGACATTACCCGCAGTTGTGTTTTCACCAGTTGGTCTCGATCTGCCAAACTCATCTGGAGTGCTAGTGCTTTGAGACGAGTCTGGGCTTGATCCAAAAGACCATTCTAAGAATGGGCTAGCTTTTTCAGTAACACCAAATACATAGTCATGTGATAAAGATCTACCTGAGCTATTTGCAACTTGTTTATCTTCTTGAATATTAACTTGTTTTTGCAGTCCTTGTAAGAATCCTCCAAAAGTACTTGCCGCTACAGTCATGTCTTGTTTTGTAGTAAGTATTAGTTTTTTGAAAGCATCTTGTGTTGTTTCAATTAAATCTGCTCTGTACTGTGTGGCGCCTTCATTGTATGCAAAGTCTAGAGAGGTCATCGTACACATCCAGTAATAAGGTGGTGTAATGTTCTGTGTCGGTGCTCCGTCTTGTTCGTATCCTATAAACTTTAGTTCTAACAAGTATGCGGCTTTTAAATGATTTACAATTCCTAAATCTTGAGCGGCTCGAGCAATTCTTGTATATAGTGTAGCACCACCTGGTTCAACTAAGCTGAAACTAAAAACATTTGCTACTGCTTCTCTGTTAACAGCTTGTTTGTTAAATGCTAGTTTTAAATTTTGTTGCACACTTTGGATATTAATCTCGGCTTCTACACCGCTTTGAGCAATTATTTTTACATTGTTTGAGTTAATAACTTGATCGTACTTGTTCACATCTTCTGGACGTACCATATACATAGTCCAGTTATAGGTTACATTGTCATACCCATTGAGTATATTATCTTCATAGAATTGAACTTTTCTAGCCATTAGTTTGTCCCGGTAGGTCTGTAATTCTTAGGTGCAACTATCCTAGTTCCTGAGATAAAATCCATTATAGGATCAGTAAGTGTATCTCTATTGTAATGTGCAAATACCCACCATAGTCTCGAACTTCCGTACATGTCATATGCTAGTAAATCTGGTCGTTTGTTATATTTTGGTTGTAGTACTAGTGAAGTTGTTTCTTCTGTCAGATTGTCAATGGTCAATGGAGGTTGATACAAGTCTAAGTATTTTTTATTGACAGATGTTGTAACATAGTTACTTTTATTATCGTATCTCTTCATTAAATAAATCCATTTTGATATGCTTTGCCACTAATAAAGTCGTTAGTAGTAAATTCTCTTTTTTGTCTGTCTGGGTTTTGCTGTACTGCTAATCCAACAAACATGTTCATCATTACTGGTATCTGTGTATCTCCATCAAACAATTTTAGATCTACATTACTATCATATGTTGTACTAAACTGTGTTACTACAACAGGAACATTATTAAACTGATTCTGTCCAAATGCACTAAAATTTAATACTGGAGGAGGAGTACCTGCTACAGGTGAGTTTTGATTGACTCCAAAAAACATTTTTGAAACACTTCTCAAAAAATGTAATACAGCATATGTATATCTAGCTTCGTCGTCTGTAACACTAGCAAATTGACAAGTCAATTGTATGTCTGGACTTGGCGTATTTCTATACGCTTGGTATGTATAATTTGTGTGTGTTAGGTCATAAGGCGAGTAACCTACGCTTTGTGAATATGTAATATCGGGCTGTATAGGAAACATAATGCCTCTATGGACTTGAAGTGGGGCCGCTGGTCCATTGAAGTAAATTGCAGGAGCATTTCTTTTTAAGGTCAGTTTAACACGATTTTTACTTAGAACTGTCATTAATTTTGTCCTTTACAAATCTGTACATATCGGGCTCAATAGTGCCAAAAAATTCTCTGAAAACCATCATCTTTTGATTATCATTTAAGCTATCGTTCTTCATTACATCTCTAAAATCAGTAGCACTCATACCACCTTCTTGAATTGGTACTTCAAGCACATACGCTCCTTGGTCACTAGGTACCATTTCAGCACCTGATTTATAATCTCTGAGAAAACCGCCTCGTTTTAATCTACCCGCATCCTTAGCACTAAACACTAATACCACCGCCGTATCATCAGGGTTTTTACCTGTTAGTTTTACATCTGGTCGGTATGGTTGTGTTTGTACAACTTTGTCTATTGGTATGTTAAACATGCCATTCATAATCTGTTTCTTCTCTTCAAAGCTAAACGGATCACGATCAGATGTTGCAGTCTTGCTAACTGTAGTAGCGATAAATACGTTAGAGGAACCAAACTGTTCCACTAGATTCATATACACTTTGTGATGACCTTTATGCATTGGCTGAAATCTTCCACCATAGAACACAGCAATATCTTTTGCTATGTCTTCTCTCAGTTGTGTTAATCGCATGGTCTTCTCCTATAGTTGTATTTATAGGATAATTATATATGTAGTTATTGACAAGCACATGTTAACCATGTATACTAAGTTCAAGTAAGGAATTATCAATGAGAAAACAAAATTATTTAAACAATAAAGACATGCTTAAAGAAATACACAAAAGTAAGTTAAGCTATTGCTATGTGTTAGACGACGAATATAGTAGATTTGATGTAATTGTTGAATCAGAAGATGAAATTACTGCTCCAGAAGTTGTACAAACAGCAAAAGAAAGTAGAGCTAGACAATTAAGCATTCAGGCATACGAAACTGCTTATTTAGATTGGTATGATAATACCAGTAGAAAACAAAGTCAAAAACCCAAACAAGTAAATTATAAGATCGATCCAAGCACAATAGACGAAAAAAGTCTAGTGTTTAGAGTAATGACGTTTGAACATGTACCATTAGAACCTGGTAGAAAAAACAAACCCAAAACTGTAGCAGATCATCATAGTAAATGCAACTTTCCTCCATTTAAACATTTTGCATATGTGGATAACGAAGCTAAAGAATGCTTGCGTAGTCATTGGGAAGGTGGACTAGATAATGGTAAATTTAATGTACAGCATGGTACCATTACAAATAATCTAGCTAAGATGTATATTAAACTGTGCGAACGTTACAGTATGCGTAGTAACTGGCGTGGATACACATATGTAGATGAAATGCGTAGTCATGCACTATTACAATTATCACAAATCGGATTGCAGTTCAATGAGCTAAAAAGTGAAAATCCATTTGCATACTACACAGCCGCAGTTACCAACAGTTTCACTAGAGTATTAAACTTGGAGAAGCGTAATCAAAACATTAGAGATGACCTATTGCAAGAAGCAGGTCAGATGCCTAGTTGGACACGCCAGATTGAACATGAAATGGCAGAACGAGCTAAATGGGACGAAAAAACAGACAAAGAACGTAAAGAACACGGATATAATGTTTAAGTGTTGACAAGGTATAGTTATGAAGCTATACTAAGTGAGAGTTTAAACTGAGTGAACGGAAATCCATGACATTTTTTAATCGTGCGGCTTGCTTTACGGACATACACTTTGGAAACAAAAACAATAGCAAGCAACACAATCGTGATTGTGAAGAGTTTGTTGATTGGTTTGTAGCACAAGCAAAAGAACAAAACTGTGAAACGTGCATTTTCTTAGGAGACTGGCACCATCATAGATCCAGTGTAAACGTTAGTACTCTCAACTATAGCGTAGAAAACGTTGCCAAACTAAGCAAAGCATTTAAACAAGTGTATATGATTACTGGTAATCATGATCTCTATTATAGAGAAAAACGTGACTACAACAGTTTACCATATGCAACACTATTCGACAATGTACAGTTAGTTAATGACCAAACATTAGTGCAAGATGAAGTTGCACTTGTTCCTTGGTTAGTAGGCGATGAGTGGAAACAGATCAGTAAGACCAAATGTAGATACATGTTTGGACACTTTGAACTTCCTTACTTTAAAATGAATGCTATGGTAGAGATGCCTGATCATGGAGGTCTTAATGCAGAATATTTGCAAGGACCCGAGTATGTGTTTACAGGACATTTTCACAAGAGACAAAACAAAGGCAATGTACACTACTTAGGATCACCTTTTCCACATAACTATGCAGATGCATGGGATGACGAACGTGGTATGATGGTACTAGAGTGGGGTGGCAAACCCGAGTATATAGACTGGGAAGGCCCACGTTACAGAACTGTTGCATTGAGTAGACTTATAGACGAACCAGATTTAATCCTCAATAGTAAAACTTATTGTAGAGCTACATTAGATATCAATATCAGTTATGAAGAAGCTAGCTTTATTAAAGAAACTTTCAGTGAGCAGTATGGTGTAAGAGAGATAACACTTATGCCTAGCAAAAAAGAAGAACATGCACAGGACTGGAGAGTTGTAGAAGATATAGAAGTTGAAAATGTTGACCAGATAGTGTATAATAGTTTAAATGCTGTGGATAGTGACATGATTGACAAGAAACTGCTAGTGGATATATATAACAACCTATGATTACTATTGAAAACCTAACCGTAAAGAACTTTATGAGTGTCGGCAATGTTACACAAGCTGTACGTTTCACTGAAAACGGACTGACGCTTGTACTGGGTAACAATGTTGATCTAGGAGGCGACGGCAGTAGAAATGGTACTGGTAAGACCACTATCATTAATGCACTCAGCTATGTAATATATGGCAATGCACTAACTAATATTAGAAAAGATAATTTAATTAACAAAACTAACGGCAAAAATATGATGGTTACGTTAGATTTTGAGATTGCTGGTAAAAAATACCGTATCGAACGTGGCAGAAAGCCACAAGTGCTTAAATACTATGTCGACGAATTGAATGTCGAAGAAGATGAAGCACAGGGTGAAAACAGACAGACTCAAGTACAAATAGAAAAACTATTTGGAATGAGCCATGATATGTTTAAACACATTGTTGCACTTAACACATATACAGAACCTTTTCTCAGTATGCGAGCAAACGATCAGCGAGCAATTATTGAGCAGTTACTAGGTATAACAATGCTTAGTGAAAAATCGGAGGTTCTTAAAGAACAACAAAGGCTAACGAGAGATGCAATCAAAGAAGAAGAGTATCGAATTAACGCAGTTGAAGAAGCAAATTCCAGAATTGAGAAAAGTATCGGTGATTTGGAACGCAGGCAGAAAATTTGGCGGGATCAGCAAAAAATTACTGTCGAAAGTATCCAACAGCAAATCAACACACTAGAAAAAATAGATATCCAAATAGAACTTAGTAATCATACATTACTAAGTGATTACCTAGAAAAGAAAAAGCTGAAAGACGAAGCAGAACGTTGGCTATCTAGTATTCAAACTGATAATATTAAACAAGAAAAACTTATTACAAAGTTAGATAGAGAACTTGCACTACTAGAAGATCACAAATGTCACAGTTGTGGACAAGATATCCACGATACTAAACAAGAAGAAATACTGTCTAGTAAGCAAGAGCAACGCACAGAAGCTAACTCACATATACTGTCTAATAAAACACAAGAAGCTGAGTGGATAGAAGCTGTGTCATCACTAGGTGAACTAGGGCATATGCCAGTCACACATTACACTACAGAAACAGAAGCACATAAGCACAATAATCAACTTGAAACATTGCGTAGTCAAGTAACTAATAAACAAAGCGAAAGTGACACTTATCAAGAGCAAATAGAAAGTCTGCGTAGTACTGGTGTGCAAACTGTAACTTGGGATAATATGAATGAACTTAATAATATAAAAGATCATCAGGACTTTTTGTACAAACTGTTAACAAACAAAGACAGTTTTATCCGCAAACGTATTATTGAACAGAACTTGCAATACTTGAATAGTAGACTTGCATATTACTTGACAAAACTTGGACTACCACATGAAGTACAGTTCCAGCCTGACCTAACAGTTGAGATAACAGAACTGGGCAGAGATTTAGACTTTGATAATCTAAGTAGAGGCGAACGTAATAGACTTATACTAGGATTGAGTTGGAGTTTTAGAGATGTATTTGAAAGTATGAATACACCTATTAACTTTATGGCCATTGACGAACTTATTGACAGTGGCATGGACACCAACGGTGTTGATGCAAGTTTAAGTGTACTCAAAAAGATAGAACGTGAACGTGGTAAAAACATCTTCTTAATCTCACACAGAGATGAACTGGTAGGTCGTGTTAATACTATACTACAAGTTATTAAAGAAGGCGGCTTTACTACATTCAGCACAGATACAGAGTTTATAGATGCAAAATAATTGGAAGCAAGAAATATTTTGGGAACATTACTGTGAAAAACAACAAGGTGTTATGGGATTTCCAAAAGGTACAGAGTGCGATTGGTGTGGGGAAACAGAAGCAACAGGAAATAAGATTCAAACTAAAAAAACTGTTGGTGAAAAACTTTATGGGTATCACCCACAAGAATTATTAACAAAGAAAATTTTACCCATTGATGTATTTTATAAACTTTTTGGACAAAAACTATGAGAGATCACGAAGACGATGACTACACAATACACATAGATAGCTTTAATAATAAAGGTCAAAAAGGAGACGACGACTTCGAAACTTGGTTAGAAACAGAAGCTCCTCTTGTTTCTCCTTCTACTATCACAGCAATTGATAACTCATACACAGTTGATTTATCACAACAGGCTACATGCACAAGTACAATGATATCATCAAATGTTGGAACTATTACTATAACTGGACTAGATCATCATGCATTGAGTAAGCAAAAAAAATTACCTATTGATATATTATACAAATGGTATCCTAGACAAATGAAAGAGCAAAGCGATGACTAATACTTTTATGTTTGATGTTGACGGAACTCTAACTGACCCTAGAAGACAAATTAATGTAGAATTCGAATACTTTATGAAGCAATTTGTAAACAAGCATAAATGTATGATTGTTACCGGAAGCGATAGACCTAAAACTATAGAGCAAATCGGACTAGACTTAACTGTTAGATTTAATAGAGTTTATCACTGTAGTGGAAATCATGTTTTTGAAGATGTAAACGAAGTTAGACGTAGTGACTGGTCATTATCCAATGATCAAATACAATTCTTAACTGAGTACTTGCACAACGTAAAGTATCCAGAGATGACTGGTAATCACATTGAACAACGCACAGGCACAGCTAACTTTAGTTTAGTTGGCAGGAACGCCGATTGGGAACAACGTGAAAGATATGCCCAATGGGACAAATCAAACAAAGGCAGAGAAACTGTAGCTATGTACTACAATGAACAATTTAGCGACAGTATTGCACAAGTTGCTGGACAAACAAGCATAGACATATTTAAAATAGGCTGTGACAAGAGTCAAGCTATAAGAGAACAAAAGGGAAAAACAATTTATTTCGGAGACCATTGTCACCCAGGAGGCAACGACTATACAGCCGCCATGGCAAGTACCACATATTATAACATAGAAAATGGATATAAAGAAACTTGGGAAATCTTAAAAAAGATGTACTAAATCGGTTGACAAAGGGCTCAGAAGATATATATAATTGTTGCAGTAGACAAACATGCAATGGACTTATCAAGGCAAACAAGTAGAAGAAATTAGTGAGGAATACATAGGATTTGTATATCTTATTACCAACCTCACAAACGGCAAAAAATATATTGGCAAAAAACTAGCACAATTTAAAGTAACTAAAAAACCCCTTAAAGGCAAGAAAAACAAAAGACGTTCAACTAAAGAAAGTGACTGGAGAACCTATTGGGGAAGCAGTGACAAGCTAAATGCAGATGTTGAACATTTAGGCCCAGAAAACTTTACAAGAGAAATACTATTCTACTGCACTAGCAGAGGCGAACTAAGTTATTTAGAAGCTAAAGAACAGTTTGATCGTAAAGTACTAGAAACTGAAGAATACTACAACGGCATTATAAACGTAAGAGTTGGCAGTTCTAAGGCACTTATTGAATCACTAAACAGACACCAGTCGTAATATACCCTCTCTATTAGAGCATTGAGGAGTCGCCATTGAATTGGTTAGACAACGGATCTTGCTGAGGGACACAAACCAAAAGAGTGGGCTCTACTGTGCCATTGTAACCCACGGATAGCTCAAAAGTCGTCGTTATGGCTTAGAGTGTTTCTGCGTTTTTAGCAGTATGTAAAGGGGTAAAGCAAAACCGCCTCTGCCTAGCAATAGGTTTTACTATAACGGAGCGATTGTAAGCGGGGTAATGACCTTTAGCTTTTTTTT
>Ga0209336_10000026_pt1 | contig 65085 bp, 54 predicted proteins | sample LinPmetageLP32_FD_184042 | JGI IMG/M metagenome (GOLD analysis project Ga0209336, IMG submission 184042) | Marine viral communities from the Pacific Ocean - LP-32 (SPAdes) (version 2) | ecosystem: Environmental > Aquatic > Marine > Oceanic | place: Pacific Ocean | collected 2009-08-23
TAGCAATGACTCAGCTTTATCAAATTAATAGAGGAGGTCTTAGTCAAAGAATGGTATGTTATCATTTAGAAAGTCCCGCTGATGGGAATAATACATTGAAAATTACCTTTAATGGAAATCAATGGAATCCTATTAGCATACATGCTAGAAGTTTTACAGAGTCTGGAGGCGTAGGTTCATCATTAAGAACAGGTGGACAAGCTACACCGCACAGTGGATCTATTATTGTAGAAAAAGATTCTTTAATTATGCTAACATCATGCTCTGTTAACCAAATTCTAACTCAGCAAATACCAACGGGAACTAATAGAACTTTTACTACACACAATACTAACAGACAGGTAGCTACAGGTGCAATATCTGCAAATGCTGGACATCTTGCTGGGGGAGTTTCTTTAAGAGCTACTTCTACTTTTGGAAACTTAACATTAGATAGAACAGAAATAAAAGGCTTGTCATCATCTTCTGCAAGTCAAGGTAACTTTTTCACAATGTTTATGTAATATGGGAACAGATATTAATTTTATAAAACACTTAGGACATTCTGGAGGAGGAGCTAGTATACAACTTCCTTCTGATTCATTTGAAGGTTTTATAATGGAGCTTAATGTTACAGGAGCCAGTACTTTTCAGTTAAGAGGAAGAAATGTTGGTACTTATAATGCACAAGTTGATTGGGGAGATGGTACTGTAGAAACAGTAACTGCTTATAACGGAGGAACTCATGCTTACGCTTCTACAGGAACGTATCAAATAAAGATAAGCGGTGATTTCCCTGGATTTGAGTATGGAAATACTACAGGAACTTATAAAGATTATATAACCAAAATAGTTCAGTGGGGTAATATAGAATGGAAATCCTTTTATAGAGCTTTTGCAAGTTTATCTTATTTAACATCGTTGCCTACAGACTATCCTGATATAACAGGTTTAATAGATAAAAGACCTTATCAAATGTTTTTTAATAACATAAGACTTGTTGCTTGTGATTTATCTAATTGGCAAAATACAGGAAACTTTGTAGGAAGTGCTTTTCAAACGTTTTACGGTCTTAATTCTTGTACTAATATTAATTTAACAGGTTGGGATACAAGCGGTTTTACAGGTGTTCAAGATTTTATGGCAAACTGTGGTAGAGGTGCAGGAGGTTGCACAGTAACAGCACCTAATTTAGACTGGAGCGGGACTAATACTCTTTATAGAATGTTTTATAGAAGTTGTCTTAAAGCGGATACAGATATAAGCAATTGGACTTTAAGAGCAGCGGGAGTCAATTTAAATAGATTTTTCTATGAATCAGGTGGATTTAGTACACCAACATTTTCCTCAGTAAGTGAGATAGATATGTCTACTTGGAATAATACATCAGGTATTACTAGTATGCAATATTTTATGTTTAATGCAAATGCTATAAAAAATATTAATGTAACAAATTGGGATACATCTAATGTTACTAATACGTTTAGAGCATTTTATGGTTGTGTGCAGCTTGAAGAAATAATAGGATTAAGTACAATAGATATTTCAAGCGTTTCTAGCGGAGACTTAATGTTTTACAACACAAGAAAATTAAAATTTAACAATCATAATTTTGGAACAAGTTGGAATAATTGGGCAGCAGCTACATTTAATTTTTCCCAATTCTTTTATAGAAATGGATATAGTCTTTCTGATGCAAATGCAGGACCTACTCCTACAGTAGCAAATTGGTCTATGCCTAATGCAACAGGAAATATATATAACTTATTTAGAGAAGCAAAATATACTGCAGGAAGTACTATAACTTTAAATTGGAATTATCCTAATTGTACAACGCTTCAACAATCTTTCTATATTTTAAAAGGTGTTAGTACATTAAATATTAATATGACAACTACCAATGTGTTAGTCAACTTTTTAAATTGTGCCAGGGGTGCTGCAAGTATGTCATCAATAACATTTGGCTCTAACATGGATTTTAGCGGAGTTACTAATTTCCAAACCGCTTTTTATTCAATGGCAGGTACTTGTGATTTAGTATTTGATTCAGCTGTTGATTTCAGCTCTGTTACTAATTTAGTAAGTATAGTAGGTGGTGGATCAAGAAAAATGACTACATCTAGTTATGATGCTTTTTTAGTAAGACTTGAAGCAACCAATAGCAATACAGTTGGATTAAGTGCAGGCCAATCTAATTATACAGGAAGCGGTGCTGGTGGAACTGCAAGAGCAGCATTAATAGCAGACCACGGTTGGACAATAACAGATGGAGGACCCGTATAATGAGTAATTTAAAAAGCATACAACACATAACCAAAGACAATCCTAATAGATGGTTTATAGTAACCAACTCAGATTTAGAAACAGGATTTGTAATATTTGGTAATGTTGGGCCTATTAATGAAACAGAACTTAATACAGGTCAACCAAATATATATACTTTTTTAACAGAAGATGAGTTAGAAGCGTATGTAGATAATATAGCAGGCGCACGATATTATCAAACCTCTGTAGAAGATAGCTCTCCTAAGTTTCAATTACCGTCTGAAAAATATGAACCTATAATTCCTGATCTAGATGTCGACTAAAGAATAGATAAGTATAAACACTTAAAATAAAAAAATAATTAATATCTTTACAAAATAAGTTAAATAAAATGACAAGTTTTCAAATAGGTTTTGACGCATTAATATCATTATTGTCAGCAGTAACGGGGGCTTTAACTGTATGGTATTCTTTGAAAGGCAAAGTAGAAATACAACAAGTTATTTTACAGAATCTTATTGCAGATATGGAAGAAATAAAAAACCATAAAAAAGAGGGACATACTCAGCTGCATAAACGTATAGATGACCTTAAAGGTCAGGTTGAACGAAATCGAGAAAAGAACGACGAATCTTTAGGAGAGCTAAAGAAAGAAATGGGGGCGATGGAAATAAGAATTATTCAAGCAATCCATGCGGTTAAAAAATAGTTGGTTATTAATAGTCCTATTAATAATAATCTCTTGCACTCCGCAAAGAAGGTTTACAAGGCTTATTGATAAATACCCACATCTTCTTACTACAGATACTTTAATTATACATGATACAGTTAAAGTAACTGTTCCTAAAATAGTACATGATACTGTAGTTAGTGAGCATTTTTTTCACGAAATTACAAGAGACACAGTAGTCTTCCAAAAAGAAAGACTTACGATTAAAATATTTCACGATACTATAAGAAATAATGTATATATTAATGGTAAATGCGATACAGTAACTGTTGAAAAAATTATTGAAAGAAAGATCCCAATTAAATATTATGAAAAAACTCCGCTTTGGAAAAAAGTAATTAATTGGTTAATTGTAGCAGCAATAGCTTATGGGTTATTTAGACTGTTTTTATTTTTAAAAAAAAAGTTATTATGAAAAATAGATTATTCTCAAATTACGTAACTACTATATTAGGATGTTTAATTTTAGTATTTTGTGGTGTTATGATTTATACAGAAAAAGAAACAACAGAAGGTATGGCTGGATGGCTTGCTGTAGGCCTAATGTTTTTAAGATCAAAAGATAGTTTAATTGCTTTACCTGCTAAAGAAAAATAAATTGGAAGTATTTGGATACCTTGTAATGATATTCTTAGCGTATCCAATAGCTGCATTAATAATAAAGTCATGGAAAAAATAATTACATGCCCACACTGTAATACGGATTTTGATATGTCTATCACACCTCGTACTGAGGGGTCTAAATATTTATGGATCCTCGATAACGGTCACGGAGGTATGATAAGTGGAGTATATCAAACACCAGGTAAAAGATCTCCAGTATGGCCAGATGGTACACAGCTTTTTGAGGGAGAATTTAACAGAGCTATTGTGGACAGACTAGTTAAAAAATGTGAAGCTAATAATATTGACTATATTAATCTAGTAGCTACTCCTAAAGATGTAAGTTTATCCGAAAGAGTTACTACTGCTAATAGATTAGCTAAGTCCTCTGAGAAGCCTTGTATATATGTAAGCATACACGCAAATGGATATACTGATGAGTCAGCAAATGGGTGGTGTGTATATACTTCTGTAGGAGAAACTAAATCTGATTATATAGCAACAGTGTTATATGAAAAAGCTGACGCTGAGTTTCCTGAAAGAAAAATGAGACCAGACACTTATAGAGATGGAGATGTAGATCAAGAATCTAATTTTTATGTTATTGCTAATACTACTATGCCTGCTATATTATCAGAAAATTTCTTTATGACTAATTCTAAAGAATGTCACGAAATACTTATGAGTGAATCAGGTAGAGACAGAGTTGCTAAGATACATTTTGAAATGATTCAACAATTAGAAAATGGCTAGATTAATAGAAAACGAAAAGAAACAGTCTAAGATTAAAAGGCCGCTTATTCACGCTAAAGCAAAGACTTCTAATCTAAAAACATCTAAGAACTATAAAAAGAAATATAGAGGTCAAGGCCGATAAAAGTCGAAAATAAATCATATATTTGTTACTATGCTAACTTTAGAAGATCTTCAGGCACAAATAGATGAATCGTTATCAATTAACTCTATAGAGTCCTCATATTCATTTGATTTTTACACAGATTTAATTAATCAACAAAGATCATTATGGCTAAGAAACGAATATAATAAAAATCGTCGAATAGATCCATATGTGCTACAAAATCTTAATTGTTTAGAATTAGAATTAGTTAATCCTATAGATTGCTGCATTACTGTACCAGATGCATGTAAAATTCTTAGAACTAAAAAGAAAATTCCTAATACAATAGAGTTATACTTTAAAAAAGGTATAGCAGCTGTAGGTCCTGCAGATATAACTAAACCTAGATTTGTAGTAATAGATTATTCTAGAGTTCCTTTTGTAGGTCACGGACGAACTACGCAAAGAGCTATTTATACATTTTTGTATGACGAGTATATGTATGTAATTAGCAGAGACGCTGCTATTAAAAACATTAAATACATAACTCTTAGAGGAATATTTGAAGATCCTACTAGTTTACTTAATTATGTAGACTGTGTAGACGGTACTACATGTTGGAGTACTAGTAAACCATATCCTATTAATCAATGGATGTGGACATATATTAAACCAATTATTTTACAAGAATTAATGCAAAAAGGTGCAAATGCATTCGACGATATGAACGACGCACAAGATGCTAGATCACAAGGTATGAGAGCAGCACCTCAACAGCAACAACAGCAACCTCAACAATAATGATAAGAGGAGCAGGTAAAATAAATGGAGATGTAAAAAAGAATGATTTTTATAAGCATTACAAAGAAAACGCTAAAGAAGAAATAATTAGCAAACCTTTATATAATGCTTTTATAAAAGAATTACTTACTGCTTTTAGTAAAGCTATTGTGCAAACAGGTTTAGAACTAAAAATAAATAAAGTAGGTAAATTAAGAATAAGAAGTAAAAAGTTAAACTTCTTTGATAAAAACGGTAAAAGATCTAAAAGCCTAAAAGTAGATTGGAAAACTACTTGGGACTTTTGGAAAGCTAAACATCCTGATTTATCTAAAGAAGAAATAATTAATTTAAAAAATAAACAAGTTATATATCATCAAAATGATCATAGTAGCGGTGAGTTTTATGAACATTATTGGGATAAGTTAACTAATGTTTTAAAATATAAAAGTTTTTACGTCTTTAAACCGTCTAGGCAATATTCAAGATTAATTGCTCAAGTAGTTAAAGACCCAAACAGAAAAGTGTTTTATTATGGATGAAGTAACAATGTCAATGGATGATTCAACAGGATCATCTACAGAAGTAGAAACAACAGTAAGAATTAATCGTAAAGAATTTGAAGACGGTGGATATGAAGAAGTTCGTGTAGAAGAAGTCGACGGAGGTTTTATTAAAACTGTATGTACTCGTAAAAAAGTAGATGGAGAATGGACTTATAAAGATGATAAATCTGTAACAACAGAAGACCCTCTTAAAGATAATTCTTCAGAAGGAATTGCAGATAGATTAGAAAAGGTACTTAAAAATATAGGATAATGTTTGCTGGTAAGACTGTTTCGTATAAAGGCATCTTAGATAAAGTAATTAGAGACTTTGGATTTAATTATGATATTCACGAAGAAGAAGGTCTTGAATGGTTAGCTGAATTTATGGCTCATACTAATGTGCCTATGACTTTAGCTAATAACATTGCATATATTAAAATATGTGATGGTCGAGGAGAATTACCATTTGATCTTCATAAGATTGGGCAAGTATCTTTTTTAACAGGAGTAAAAAGCTGTGAAGACGCAGAGTGCGGTAATGGCCGTATGTTTCCTATGCGATGGGCAACAGATTATTTTCACAAAAGATATCATATAGATAGAAGAGATTATACATCTAGTTCTGCTCAAACATATACTGTTGAAGGTAATTTTATATTTACTTCTTTTGATAGTGGTTTTGTAGCAATGAGTTATAATGCTATTCCTACAGATAAAGATGGATATCCTACTGTGCCTGCAGAACAACAATGGTTAGAAGCAGCTTCGCATTATATAGCATTAAAAATAGCTAAAAAATTATGGATGCAAGGCCATCTTCGTCCAGATGTTTATCAAGTTATAGAACGAGATAGAGATTGGTATTTTGCACAAGCAGTTAATCACGCTAAACAATGGAACGGAGTTGATGAAGCAGAAAGTATGCAAAATGCTACTCTTAGAACTATACCAGATACACAGGCGCACGCGAGCTTCTTTGCTAACATGCAATTGCCTGAACAACGTAATTTTAGGCCAAAATCAGGAGCACACAGTAATACTAGTATATCTATAGTAAGCGCAAATACACAAGGAGCTAACCCTGCAACATCTTAAAACTAATTCATGGAAGGACATGTTAATACATATGGCGGATTAAACAAAGATGCAGCTTATGATAGTATTAAGCCAAACATGTATATTGACGCATTAGATATTAGAATATCTACTGATAAAGGAGAATCACAAGGAGCTTTTACTAACATAAAAGGAAACGAATTATCTTTTACTATTCCTACATCAGGAACTTTTGATAATAATCCTCCTGCTACTCCTATTAACTGGACAGCTTTAAATCCTGAAATTATTGGATATGGAACAATTAGAAATACTATTGTTTTATTTGTAGCAGATGATTCAGGAAGCAAAGGTTGGATTTATAAAGTTAACTATGACGCAGCTAGTCGTGTAGCTACTGCTCCCGAATTAGTTTATTTTAGTGAATTTTTAAATTTTAAAAAACAATGGCCTATAGAAGCTTTAGGTCGTTATGAAAATGCATCTATTCAAAAAGTTTATTGGACTGATTACAATAATTTATTTAGAACAATAAATATTGCAGATCCTTTAATAAATACTTTTAATGTAAGTAATATTGATATATATCCAGACGTAAAATATACTCAGCCAATTGTAGATAATGTAAGTGGAGGAGGAGAACTTCAAACAGGAATGTATCAAATAGCTTACCGTCTTATTACTTCTGACGGAAAAGAAACTTTAATATCTCCTCCAAGTAATATGATTCACATAGTTGCTAGCTCTGAATTTGCTGGTGTTTCACAATATGTAGGAGATAAAGAAACAGTTAATACTTTTAAGAGCATTACTATTTCTATAGACACAAGTAATTATTTAGAATTATTTGAACAAATAGAAATTTTTAGTTTATATTATGCAAGTCCTACAGCAACTCCAATTGCTTCTTCAATAGAAATTGTAAATATTATTGATAATAATACAACAATAATTTATCAAGGAACAGAAGATTCTATATTTGACATAGAACTATTTACTTTTGCTAGCAAAAATTTTGCATTTAAAACGTTTAAAACTGTTGCTCAAAAAGATAATTATTTAGTAGGTGCTAATATAAAATCATCTACTATTAATTTAAATGATTTATTAGAAACTGGAGAAACTTTTGAATCAAAAACTGCAAGATATAATAATACAAGCTCTTCTATTACAGGTACTAGTTTAGAAAAAGCTTTTAATGCAGAATTTAATAAAGATAAACATTGGGATTTAAATTGGCAAACAGCTGCTAAACAATATAAATATCAATCTAACGGAACTACTTTAGGAGGACAAAGTTCTGGAACTACTCCAAATATAAAATATAGTTTTCATTTAGAACCAATGACTGTTGATGTAGATGTACAGTCTGATTTTCATAATGTGGGAGGAAATATACATTATGGATTAGATAATCATGATTTAAATGACGGATATGGAGTAAGGCCTAATCCAGCCTCGACTATTCCTAATACAGCTTCTCCTATAGTTTCTAGTTTATTACGAGGATATAAAAGAGGAGAAACTTATAGGTTTGGTATTGTTTTTTATACATTAAAAGGAGAAGCAACTTATGTAGAGTATATAGGAGATATTAAGTTTCCTGATATATCAGAAGCTGATGGAGCAAATAATACTTCAAACTCTCCTCATTGGCCTTTAAGTACTGTGTATGATGGCACAACAGGTACTATAGGTAAAATAGGGCAACCTATTACAGTAGGATTAAACTTAGGAATAAAATTTGATATAGATTTTAGTTCTTGTTCTAATTTATTAAAAAAGATTAATGGGTTTCAAATAGTTAGAGTAGATAGAGAAAATAGTGACAAAAGAAGATTGTGTCAAGGAATTATGAGTCCTTATGGAAATGTAAAAGTTCCTTCTACTGGTAGTGATCCTGCTCCTGAAAATTATGATTTTAGAAAAAACAACAGCATAAATGAAGTGCTGCATCAATTTAATACACCTCGTACTTGGAAATATAGTTTTGGGGCTGTTAGCTCATTTCCAAATAGTGGCGTAGATTCTTATGTATCAACTAGTGTAGATATTGGAAATGATACTATGAAATATTTTATAGATGACCAAGATAATAGTGCAGTAGGTTCACCACATACTAATTACTCAACACTTTTTAATTTTAATTCTGCTGGTGAAACTGGAGCATTAACTAATACTATAATTAAATCTCAATATTTAGCTTTTTATTCTCCAGAAATATCTTATAATTTTAATAATATTCCTGACTTAGCTATTAATGCTGCTAACAATGCTTCTTTATTAGTAACAGGATGTTATACTGCAGTAAGTAGTCCTGTTCCTGGATCAACACAAAATTCAGGAGATTACAGAGAAGAATTTTTTAAAACTGGAGGACCGCAAGCATCAGCCATATCAGGCAATAACAGTACTTTTATTTGGGATGCTACTTATAAATTTAGAAGAGTAGGTCCTGTAAGTTTTAATAGTATTGAAAATATTAGAAAAATTAAAAGCTCTACTTACTTTGATATGCGAGATAGTACTAATGTGACTATTGATACTAAGATAGAACAATTTCCTGACGATAACCAAAGAATAGCTTTATCAGGAACAAATCTTAAACCTAAAATGTCAGGAAGAGATATTATAGATGCTTCAAAGAGTGATTCAGGGCAACCTAATGATTTAGTATTAAATGGTAATGGAGCTACTTATTTAAGAAATTATTTTGCATATATAGGAGCAAAAGTAAACAGTAATCAAAATGGTGACAATGCTTTAAATAAACCTTCTGATGGTACAGGGTCTGGTCCTAATAATAGATCAGGAGCAGTAGCTAGAGCAGGAACTAATATTTCAGTATTAGTAGATACTTTTGCTGTAGACCCTTTAGATTCTACTGTTACATATAATAGTCCAGGAACAGATAAACCTTTGAGAGATTATTTTTTATTTGAAGGAAATACTAATCATCTAGTAATTACTAACAATCCGCACATATCACCACAACCTGTTCCAGATGGTTCAGGAGGAACTAGTAATATAAGTAAAGGAAACGCTATTCCTATAGTAGATCTTGTTGTTCCTAAGAATGAGGTTTATGGAGGATTTACTATTAATGCTTTAGAAGCAAATAGTTTTATTCCTGCTTCTCCTGTAATTAAAACAACTTTTGGAACAGACACTTATAGTCCTAAAGTATATGGAGGAGATATTTTCTTATCAATGTTTCACTTGCAAAAAGCAATGGTAGAATTTACAAAAGAGTTATATGAAGATAATGATGATTTTGTAAACTTATTTACAAGAACTGACTTAATGGTTACAGAAAGTGCTATTAATTTAAGTTTAAATAATAGTGCAAATGTTACAAGAGGTATTAAGTTTACATTTAGCGGAAGTGAATACGAAGAGTGGAGACAAGAAGATAATAACTCTTCTAGTGATTTTGGAACAAAAGATCCTGGTTTAAGTTATTATAAAACTTATAGTTATAATCCTCTTTATTCTCAAATAAGTAAAGAAGTAAAATTCTTTGTACAACCAAGTAATGTAACAGATCTTTCATTAACTAATGATATAAGAGCTTTTATATCTAGTGTTAAAGTAAATGGAGAAGCTATAGATTCTTGGACACAATTTGCAATTAATGATTTTCATGATGTAGACGATCACGGTCCTATAAATAAAATTATAAATTTTAAAAATAACGTTTACTTTTTTCAAGATCAAGCAACAGGTGTTTATGCTATTAACAGAGAAGCTATTACAACAACCGATGACGGAGTTCCTACAGAGTTAGGGTCTGCTAAAGGATGGGGTAAACATCAATACAATTCTGAAGAAGTAGGTTCTATACATCAATGGGCAGTAGCTGCTACTAATACTGCTATTTATTTCTTTGATGCTATCCATAGAAAAATATATCAATTAGGTCAAGGTAAAACAGGTTTACAAACTAGTCCTTTATCAGAATTAAAAGGAATGCATTCTTATTTACAAGAATTAGGTAAAGATATTTTTACTAAAAAATCTTCTATTGCCACATTAGCTGCTCCTGGAGGAGACAATCCTATTTTATTATTAGGAGCTCATATAGGAGTAGATGAAATAAACAATGAAGTAATTTTTACTTTTTTATCTAAAAATGAAGGAGAAAAAGGAGATTTTAAAAGTCTTGTATTTGATGAACTAGCAGGTCAATTTTCTACAGAATTAAGTGTTAAACCTCCTATATGGATTAATAATGGGGATACTTTATTAAGTCCTGACGTAGATAACGTTAATAAAATATATGCACATAATATAGGACTGTGGGGAAGCTTTTACGATACAGTGCAACCTTGTAATATAACATTAGTTATTAATCCTAAAGCAGATATAAATAAAGTTCTTAGATTTTTAGAATTTAATAGTATCGTTAGAGACGACAATAAAATAATAGACAGAACTAAAACTATTACAGGATTTAAAATTGCTACAGAGACACAAGATTCTGGAGTAATTCCTTACAGTGCAGGAAGAATAAAAAGACGTTTTGATAAATGGAGAATTAAACTTCCTAGAGATAATAATTCTACTAGTAAAAAGGGTCGTTTTAGATCTACGCATTTTTTATTAACTTTATATTTCGACAATACTTATAATAAAGAATTAATCATGAATAGATTAGTTTCTTATTATAATCCACAAATATTTTAAATGCCAGGAACTCCGCCTAAATATGATTTACCTGTTAGTTCTTTTAAAAATTATAAAAGGCCTAAAGCAAAAGATAGTATCTTAAAAAGACAAGCTGGAGAAGAATACAATGTAAATCCTAGTGCAAGAGTTTATCCTTATAATTATACTCCTAAATTTAGTAAGTACGGTTTTTTAGAAAAACAAAAAGATGAAAATCAATTATTAGGAGTAGCAGGTTTTGGTTTTCCTAGAAAAGGAATTAATTTAGATTTTGTAGGAATTAAACCATTAGACAGTAACCCTTATTTTAAAGGAGTAGTAGGTGGAGGAGTTTCAAAACAAATAGGAGATTTAAATATAGGAGCCTCTGTTGATACCGCTATTACAGGTTATCCTGATAGATCAGGAAATTTTATAAAAGATAAAACAAAGCTTAATCCTAAATTAAAACTAAAATATAATTTTAAAAATGGAGGCTCAATGGCTCCTATTATTCCTACTTATTATAAATCTAAAGGAACACCTATTTATAGAGATACTACTGCTTTGCCTTTTAAAGAAGGAGGTTTTGTCAATTCTTTAAAAAAACAAATTAAAAATTCTAGAAAATTTGTAAACGGAGGTGAAACAGAAGATATAGGTAAAGGTATGGCTTATGAGTTTTGGAAAAATAAAACTCAACCTGTAGATAAATTTGGAAGATCTAATGTTAATTATCAAGGACCTACTACATTTAGAAGTTTAAGTAATCAAGTTAATGCTCCTATACCAACTAAAGCCGATAAGCTTACTAGTCAATATGGATACGATTATAAAAAAACATATGATGAATCTGGAACACCTCATTATTATACAAAAAAAGAGGGAACAGATTCTTGGATAGATTTAGAAACTGAAGGAAATAAAAATAGTTTAGCAGCTGTAAAAGCTTTAGCTTGGGGCGATGATACAAGTTATATAGGAACTGAAGCACATAGAAACCAAATAAGAGACCAGTTAATTAAAAATGAAGATGCTAGAATAAAAGGGTTATCTTCTGAAGAATATACTGATGAATTGTCTTCAATGTATTTTCCTAAAAAAGAACAAGCTGCTACAAAAAGTTTTAATGAACAAGATTATAAAGATATAGAATCTAATTTTGGATCAGATGTAGCAAACCTAATGCAATCTGGTGTAGTAGGTTCTGCTAATTCACAGCAATCTGAAATGCCTCCTAAAAAACTTGTGTTTGGACAACCTGGGTTTAGAGAACAACAAACAGCTTTAAATCAAGGATACCAAACTAAAGCTGGGGCTGCATATTCAAATAAATTAAATCAAGAATATGTTAAAAATATTAGTAATGAATTAATAGATAAAATTATTAATTCTAAAATGAGTAATATCGAAAAAAGAGAGTTAATTCAAAATCCAGAAAAACTACAAAATTTAGTAATTAATTATGAAGGTTGGAAAACTTCACCACAAGGCGGAGCAAATGATGCATATAGTAGAAGAGGTGCTGTAAAATCAGATGATTTTATTATTAATAGTGATGGAACTGCTGATTATCGAGCAGGAGCTAATCCAGTTGTTATTGATGGTGGAGTAAATATGTTAGATAAAGAATGGATTACAGGAGTTGCAGGAGGAAAAGCTTTTTCTGAACTATTAGGAGGTACAGCAGGAATGATTGCTTCAAAATTTAAAAGTAATCCAATTGTACAAGCAACAGGAAAAACATTAACACAACCTTTGTTAACAAATACAGCTCCACAATTTTCTAAATATATGTTAAGTCCTTTAAAAATAGCTGACGTTGCGGGAGGTGTTTATGGAGTAAATCAATTTACAGATTCTGATTCTATGACAAGACAATCTATTAGAGATTACCAACAAGGAAAAGGTTCATTTGAAGATGCGGCATTTAATACAAGTATGAGTTTATTATCAGCACTTCCTGTAGGAGCAGAAATATTTAGATCAGGTTATGGAAATTTAGTAGGAGGTCTTAATGCAATAAGAAAAGTTCCGCAAGTTAGAGATTTTTTACCAGGAATGGGGCAAGTTTTAAAAAGAGAAGCAAAATTTAAAGATTTATTTAACACACAAAAATATACTAGATTTACTAAACCAGGTCAGGTAGAATCTAAAACAGGTAATTATTGGTATAATAGAGTAGATGGAACAGATTTAGGGAAATATCAAAAAGGTGCTGATCAAGCTACTGATTTAGTTTTAACTGATGCTCGTGCTAGTGAATTTAATGCAGCAAAAATACAAGATCGAATTAATAAAGGAAAAAGATTTGGGTCTTTAGAAGAAAAAGCAGCTAAAAGAAGTATAGCTCCTATTGATGATCCAAAAATGGTAGCTTATAGAAAAACAATAACAGATCCAGAAAAAAGAAAAATGTTTGATACGGCATTACAAAATCCAGATAAATATTGGAAACTTCCTGGATATACAGACGATATAGGAGAATTAATAGCAAAAGCTCCTGCTAATGCAGATGAACTTAATCTTTCTAAAGAATTATTTAAAGATATAAAAGCATACGATGCAACAAATTGGAAAACTGGTTATAATTTACTTGAAGATTTTAGTGGTTCATATGGAGGTGCAAAATCAAAAGCATTAAGACAAAGTAAAAAAGTTATTGATTATCTTGGAAAATATTCTAGTAAATTAGGTAAAATAGGTAAAACAGAACAAGGAGGATTAGATCTTGTAGAAGCAAATTTTGTAGGATATGATGACTAAGGTTTTAAATTAAAAGCTGAGTAATAAAAAAATAGTTATGAAAGATATATTAAGCATATTTGATAATCAGGTAGTAGATGAGCAAATAACTAATGTTACTCCTGATCCTCCTAAAAAAACTAAAAAAGAACTTACAGAAGGACTTGTTTTAAAATATATGGAAGAGTACGGCATAACTAATCCTTATATACAAAGTGCAATGATGGGAATTATTCTCAATGAAGGAGGCTTTACGGGAAAACCAGAAAATTTATATTATACTACTGCTGGCAGACTTGCAGAAGTGTGGTCAACATTTTCAAATTATACAGACAGTAAAGGAAGAAAAGCAAGAGCTCCTGAAGGTCAAGGTAAAAAATATGCAAATGAATTAGCTAAAGGTGGAAAATATTTAAAAAATCCTAAAGCATTAGCCAATTTTATTTATGCAACACAAAAAGGTAACAGGCCAAATACTGACGATGGGTATGTTTATAGAGGAAGAGGGTTAAATCAATTAACAGGAAGAGGATCCTATAAATCATTAGGAAAAGATTTAGGAGTAGATTTAGTAACTAATCCTGAGTTACTAGATACTGATCCTGATTTACAAGCAAAAGCAGCTGTTCATTTTTTACATAAAAGATTAACAAAAGAATTGCCTTATTTAACTGAAAAATATTCTAGATACAAAAAAAGATTTGGTAATTATGTAGATATTAATAATATAGATAATCTTAAAGATGCTAGTTTCATATTAACAAGTGCTAATGCAGGTTTTGGTTCTTATCCTAAACAAAAAGCATTTAATGATAGATTAGCTGCTGCTAAAAAATATGAAACAAAAGTTATACAACGTAAAGAAGGTTTGCAAGATGAGTTTGTAATAAATTCTGACGAATTAACAACTACTGAGGACCCAATAGTTAAAGAACCTATAGTTGAAGAACCTGCAGTTACTAGTACTAATAAAGTAACTCCTAATTTTAGAGAAGAAGTAGATACTCCTAAAATTGAAGAAAATATTACACCTTTACCTGTAAACATACCTACTTCAGTAAATACTATTCCTTCTGATTTAGATTTTTCAGAACCTCAATTTATAAATTCTAATGTTCAAAATTTTTCTGCAGAAGAATTAAAAAGACAAGAAGCATTTAATACAGCGTTATCTCAATCCGTTATGACAAACAGAGCTCTTCCTAAATTTGGACAAGGGTCTATGTTTGGTCAAGGACAATTGTTTGGAGCTGATAAGAAAAAATATGGAGGATCTATACGTCCTAGATACTATAATAATGGAGGACCTCTTGATGGAGAACCTGTAAAAAATTATGAAATACCTACAGGTAATCCTGTAAAAAGTAAAAGTTTTTTAGGAGCTTTAGGAGATATAGCAAGATTTAGTGCTGCTAAAAGTTTAGCAAAAACAGAAGTTCCTGAAAAAGGAGAAGGTATGAGTAATTACGATTATTTTAATAGCCTTGATAAAAAACAAAAAGCTTCTATACCGTATAAAGAACAATTAGCTAATAGAGCTGTACAAACTGAAGATGTTATTACCTCACAAATTAGAGAAAACATAGCAAAAATAGGCAGTGAAATAGGCGCAAATTATGGACCTGAAAATAGTATAGAAAGCCAGTATGATTATTTAGGAGTACCTTTTATGTATAATCAAGATTCTTGGTTTCATACTTTAAAAGATAATATATATACTAGTCCTTATACTTGCCAAGGAATAGCTTGTGCAATTGGTAGAAAAGCAGGAGCTGTAAATGCTAAAAGCTATAAAACTGCAAGTGCTAGAGGTACAGAAGGAGCTCCTTGGGCAATAGAAACAGGAGGCCAAACTGTAGATCATGCTGATGTTTTAGCAGGTAAAGGTTTATATCCTGTAGATGATATACAAGCTGGAGATATGGTTAGGCATGGTTATAAAGAAGGTAGAACAAGTCATAATACAACTGCTTTAGGCCCGTCAGTTTCTGCTAGAGATCAATATAATCCAGAAGTTGTAAAATTTCCTGCAACTTATGGCAGCCATTGGACAAGCGGAGTAATGAAAAGTGACGATTATTATATGGATCCAAAAACGGATCAAGCTTTTAGATATTTAAGAAATTTACCTGCATATCAAGAAAAATTAGCTAGTGCTCAAAATGTAAATGCAGATTATCAAAACTATTTAGATTCAAAAGCAATTGCAAATTTACCTATAAAAGAAGCAGAATTAATAAGAAACGAAAATCCTACTGAAGTTCCTTATATTACTGAAAGAAAATATCCTGATACATTAAAAGGAAGAAGACAACAAAGACAAAATGATAAATTTATTGCACAATTTCCTGATAATTATAATTTTAAATTTTACAAAACTGGAGGAAATTTAGGAGGTTCTCCTTGTCCTTCAGGTCAAATTTATGATGAAACTTCTAAGTCATGTGTTTCATACGAAACTTGGGAAAAAAATAATTCAGGCTTTAACATGGAAGATGTTAAAAAAGAAAATGAAGATTATTTTAATGCAAATGAATGGTTTAAAAATTATCATAATTCTCCTAAGTATTATGAAATGACAAGAAGTTCTTTTCCTGAAGGAGGTGTAGGAGATATGCAAGCAGGTAGTTTAAGAAAACGTAGGGAGCAAAATTTAAAGAGTATTCCTCCTTTAAAAATACTTCCTCAAGAAGAAGAGGGTCTTGGTGGATTATCTATGACTGATAATGGGCAAATAGAACTTTTTCCTGAAGGTTTTAAAACTGGGACAACAACTCATGAATTAAGCCATTCTACTGATAGGCCTGTATATTTTTATCCAGGTACTGAAATAGGCAGACAAAGAATTATGCCTGAATCAGATAGTAAATATATAGATAAAAGAAAAGCAGATGTATTAGGAGACAGTAGAGAATATTTTAATTATAAAGAATATTATGATAATATGATTAAAAATGATCCAGAAAAGTTTAAAAAAGCTGAAGAAAAATTTTTAGATTTTTCAAATTATGTAGCAGAAGATACCGAAACTAGAGCTAGATTAAATACAATAAGACGAATGGCTCAAGAACAAGGATTATATGATCCTTTTGCTGAAGGAGTTTCTTCTGATTTATATTATCAAAAATTAAAAAAACTTAAACTTAAAACTAAAGATCGTTATAAACAAGGATATAATCCTATGAAGCAGCTTCAAAATACTTTTAGCGATGAAGAAATTATATGGATGTTAAATAATATATCTGAAAATAAAACTAATAATAGCAATGACACAGAAGGAATGGCGTAAATAAAATTAAAAACCGTATCTTCATAAAAATTTTACCAAATGAAAAAAGGAATTAATAATCCAGGATTTAGAGCACTGCCCTCAAGTGTTCAAAATAATATTTTATCTAACATGAGATATGGCGGAAAAAAGTACGCAGCTGGAGGAGCTATGCCTATGGAACAGTTGACTGAGTTTGATGAAGGAGGTCGTCATGAAGAAAATAGTTTAGGAGGTATTCCACAAGGAATGAATCCTGAAGGGCAAATGAATTTAGTAGAAGAGGGAGAAACTAAGTTCGATGCTGAAAATTATATTTATTCTGATTCATTAAAAGTAGATAAAGAATTAGCAGAAGCTTTTAACCTTAATCCTAAGATGGTAGGTAAAACTTTTGCAGATGCAAGTAAAATGGCAGGACGTAAAAAATCTAAGCGTGAGGGAGATGCTATAGAAATGGCTGCTAATGAAAAAGATTTAATGAATCTTATGGAAGCACAAGAGGCTTTCAAACAAGCACGAATAGAAGAGAAACTACAAGAAATTGCCGAGTTAGATCCTAACGCTCTTCCTGCTTTAATGGGACAAGGACAACCACAAGGTGATCCAGCAATGGGAGGCCAAATGCAAGAAGCTCCTATGGATGAGCAAGCTATGATGGAACAGCAAATGATGGCTGAACAACAAGCAGGCGGAGGACAACCATCTCCTGAAGAAATGGCTATGATGGAGCAACAGCAAAATCAAATGATGGGTCAGCAAGAAGGTATGATGAGAGCAGGAGGTACGATGGATTTTGAACCTCATATGATGTACAAAGATAGTAACGGGATCCAAGCAAATACTTACGAAAAACATCTATCATTAAAAAATGAAGGCTACGGTCATAGTATGGGTTATGGTGGTTATACAAAAAAACGTTCATATGCACCAGGTGGTTTTATGGGAATGAATATGGCTAATGCAGGTATGATGGCTCCAGGTCCTTGTGGAACTCCTGGAAATCCTCCTTGTCCAGGAAAGGAAACAGAAATTAGTACAGTTAATGTAGACAGAAATACAGCTACCAGTGGTACAGGGGGATTAGGATCTATAAAATTTGATTCTAATTTAGGTTTTGGAGAAGCAGATTCTGACATACAAGCTTTAGAACAAGATCTTAGACAAAGTATGTTAAGCAATCAAGGAGCTTATGTCAGTACTCCTCCTCCTGCAGAGCTTGGAAAATTAACAAGAAGACAAGAAAGAACAGGAGAATTTGTAAAGGGAACGTTTGTTCCTGGTAATACTATAGCAGAAAATATTGCAGAAAGACGAGAAAATAGAAAAGATTTTAGACAAAAACCAAATACAGCAGGTCGTAGATATACAAAAGTAAATAGACTTCTTAATCCATTTAGAGCATCAGATAATAGAATAGAAAATACTGGTAATCAATATTTTGCTCTAAAACATCCTAGAGCAACAGAAGATGCAGAAGGAAATAGTCTTAGAGGTTTAAGTAATCTTTTCTTAGGAGTAAAAGATAACAGTAAATTTGTAGGCAGATTTGGTGAAGGAAAAATAAAAAGCGGAGGTGGTACTAGATTTAGAAGAAATGAATTTGGAGGCAATTTAATGCAACCTGAACAACCTATGCAAATGCGTAGAGGAGGAAAAATGTGTTACGGATGTGGAGGTGCTATGCACAATTACGGAGGACGTATGGATGGAATACAGCCTAATCAAGCTAAATATGGTAAATGGTTAGATTTTACTTCTAATGTTTTAGGAGCAGGTGCTAGCGCTATAGGAAATATTCCTCTTATAGGACAAGCTATTGGAGCGGGATTAGGAACTCTATCAGGAGTAACAGGGTCTTTAGCGGAAAATGCTCGTACTTCTGAAGATGGAAAAGTTAATTGGCAAGGAATAGATTATGGAGATATGGCTTTGCAAGCTGGTATGGGAGCTGGTGCAGGTGCTTTAGGTGCTGCAGGTTCTGTATTAACTGCTGCAGGAGGAAAAGGAGTAGATGCTCTTACTACTAGTAAATACGAGAAAAAAGAAGCTATGTTCCAAGATATTTTAACTAATCCAGAAAAATATTCTGAAGAACAATATGAACAAGCTCTTGGTAGACAACAAGAGATGGGAAAAAATAGTGGACTTTTTAATGCAATTAATGCTGGTGTAGGAATAGCAGGATCAATAGCTGGAGGAAAAATAGATAAAGCAGGAGAAGCTGCTGTAAAAGGAGCAGAAGTAGCTACTGATGTAGCTAAAACTGCAGATACTGTAATTAGTGCTAGTGATAATATTTTACCAGAGGCATTTGATCAAGCTAGTGCTGCTGTTAATGCTGCTAAAACTGCAGACGTTGCTAGCAATTTTATGACTAAAGCAAATAATGTTGCTGATAATAAATTTATGCAACAAGGAGTTTCTATGGGAATGGATGCTTTAGATAAAGTTGATCAAACTAATACGCAAGAAACTGTAGCAGATGAATTAGCAGTTGAACAAAAAAGAGCTGCAATGATGACTAATGATCCTGATTCTATGTATTATGATCCAATAAATCAACCTGTTAATATGGCTACAGCAGGAACAGGAATGATGGCTAATGGTGGTTATATGGGAACTCGTTCTTATGGAACAGGAGGTAGGCCAGGTCTTTGGGCTAACATACAAGCTAAGAAAAAAAGAATGGGAAGTAATTATCGTCCTGCTCAACCTGGAGATCCAAATAGGCCAACAGCTGAAGCAATAAAAGCTTCTCAAAATGCTATGGGCGGAAGTTTAGATTATTCTGCTAATACTTATGATAATGGAGGTAAACTTACTTTAATGAAGCAAGTAGCGCAGCCTGATGGAACTATGGTTAACAGAAGTGTTACTTATAATTCTTTACAAGAACTTTTAGCAGATTCAGAAATAGTACAAAAATATGGAGGGAAGGAAAATGTAAAAGAATTATTTTCTGAAAGATTTAAAGACTCTAAAATTCCTTTTCAAAAAACTATGTTAGATGCTCCGCAAACTATGGCAAATGTAGATAATATGCCCAGTGCTAATCTTACTCCAGCAAATGCAGCACAGATAGATGAGAATTTAAAAATGATAGAAGATCAGGAAAGAATGGCTTATATGCAAAATCAATTGCAAGTAAGTCCCGATAAACTAGCAGAATTAGAAGCGGCTAAAAATTTAGAAAGAACTGTAGATTCTGAAAATACTGTATTTCAAGAAGATTTGAATAAAAATAATATGCCAGATTATTTAGAACAAGCAGAAAATTTCTCAATTGAAGAAGACAAAGAAGTAGAAAAGAAAAATAAAGTTAAAACAAAAGAAGAGCCAGTTATAGAAGAAGATCCTAATAAAATTGTAAAAACTGACGATATAGAAAATACTAAATTTGATTTTAATTATAAAGAAAGCTTCCCTCAATTTGCTGCTAAATATGCCGCTCCTTTATATAATATAGGGTCAGGATTGCTTAGTAAACAAAAAGATTACATGCCAGAGTTTGTTCCTTTAGAAACTCCTAAATTTGATCCTACTCAAGCAATAAATAATGTTAAAAGACAAGTATCAGGATTAAGAAAAAGTTTAAATAAAGTAGGAGCTAATCCTTCTAATCTTTTAGCACTAGCTCAATCAGGTTCTAGATTAGAAAATGAAACATTGATGACCTATGATAAACTTCAAAAAGAGTTAGATTTTAGAGGTAATCAATATAATACTACTCAAAAGCAATCTTTAAAGAAATATAAAAAACAATTAGAAATGTCTTTTGATGAAGCTAAAAGGAAATCTATCCAAGAAGGTATTAAGCAAATGGGTAAAATACAAGAAACAGAATCTGCTAATTATTTAGCTGCTCAATATAATTCAATGGCTGCTCCTAACTTAGGAACATTTGAATACACTCCTTTTTTAGAAGGCTTGTTAAATAAAATGAATAAGAAAAAAAATAAATAATAATGGCACTTACTCCGTTATCTACTCCACTTAATACAGAATACAAGCCTCTTGGATTAGAGGCTTTTGCTGTTCCATTGTCTCAGTTGCAAAAAAAGTTTGATCTTACTCAAGACCAATTAAACAAGACTGAATATTCTTTAAATCATTTAAATGCAGATAAAGAACGCACTGGCGAATTAATGGGCAACCTTAATCAAAATACTAGAGATTTATCAGAAGCACTTGTACGTACAGGAAATTTTAGAGAAGTAGGAAATAGATTAGGAAAGTTAAATAGTTATTATAATAAAAACCCAGAATTAGCTGCTATTAAAAGTAATCATGCTGGTTATCAAAAAGCTTGGGCAGAAATGGACGAGTTGAGAAAAAAAGAAAAGATTACTCCTGAACAATTAACTAATTGGGAAAATTGGGCAAAAGGTAATTTTGGAGGAACTAATTTTGATAAAGAAACTGGAGCATATAATTCAGGAAACTTTAAAGTTACAGGTGCTGATGTTAGACAAGATATGTTAGACGAAGCTAAAGAGTTAGCTAAGATGACTCAAGAAAGTAAAGATGCTTATATAACAAGAATGATAAATTTAGGAGTTGATGGAGAAGAAGCCCAAAGACTTGCAAAAATTTCTTTAGAAGAAAGGAACAAAGATAAAGTTGCTTTTGAAATATCAAATGTTTTAAAGAAAATTCCTAAGTATGCTAATTATTTATCTAACGAAGCAGAAATTAATTTTTATAATCAAAATGAAGATAGAAAAAAACAAGCTCTTTATAACCAAGAAGATCCTTTGTCTTTTTCAAAAGAAATATTAGGAAAAGTTTTACCTAGTTTAGATGCTCGTAAAAAAACTTTAGAAGCAGTTTTATCTAAAGAAGATCTTCCTGAAGCACAAAAAGAATATTTAGAAGGAGATTTAGCAGACTTAAACGAAACTATAGAAGATATTAAATTAGGAATTGCAGGTACAGATGCACAATTAACTGAAGATTTAGCAGAAACTTTTTACAAAGCAGATGCAGTAGGTTATATAGATGATTTATCTAGTTCTACTGCAGATTTAGTAGATTTTGTTCACAGAGATATTTCTGCAATAGGAGGTGGAGGTGGAGTATCTTCGGCTAATAAAGAAAAAATAAAAGAAGTAGGAGATATAGTAATTAGTATAGATGAAGTTAGTTCTACAAAAGGTACTAAAGTACAAGAAGGAATTAACAGTACTTATTTAGAAGAAGCTAATCAAGAAGTGTTTGGAAAAGATAAGCCTAATACTTTAAACGAATTGTTTAGAGAAAACGAAGATGTAAAAGCAAATAGTCTTGCTTCTGAAACTATTACGAGAGTAAGAAATCAGTGGACAAAACAAGAATGGGATAGAAAAGATCCAGACACTTATAAATATAAAGATGCTGACGGCAATTATATTCTTCCTGATATTTATAAAAATGGGGCTGATGTAGCTGCATTAGATTTCTTTGATAAAAAATACGATGAAAAATTAGAAGAGTTAGATGGCGAACTTATAGAGTTAAATACCCAATTAAATGATTTAGATGTAAACTCTGCTGAATACAGGGAGGCTACTAGCAAAATAGTAAATATTAATAATGATAGAAATCAAAATATTTTAGCAAAAACTAAGCAAATAAAAGATTTAGATTATAATATTAATGAACTATTTATTTCTTTACAAAGCGCAGGTCTTGGAACAGACGATTTTAGTTTTGATAAACTACAAAGTTCTTTAGAAAAAATGTCTAAGTTAAAAGGCTTTAATCAGTTTTCTGGATTTACTGAAGAACTTAAAAAGAGATATGACGGTAAAAGTGAAAGAGCAAAACAAAAGTTCATGAAAGAGCTTAAACAAGTTGCAGATTTATGGTCAGGAAATACTGAATCTAGTTCAGGCTTTTTAAATAATTTGCAGACTATAAGTGAAGATAATATACAAATGAGTGTAGAACTTTCTCCAGGAGGAAATGCAGAAGAAATAGGAGTTAAGTTTACAAATGAAATGTTTGAATCTACAGATCCATCTTCTTTAATTCTTAGATCTATTTTTGATCAATTTAAACTTTCTAAAACTTTAGGCTCAGAAGGATACATACAAATACCAAAAGTGAATTACACCGAAGGTCTTAATTCTTATACTGATGGTGCTATGGAAGAGATAAAAGATCTTGTAGTAAATAATCCAGATGATTTCTCTAGAGTAAATTATGATCCAAATACTAGAGAATCTAATATAGTTAAAAGAGATGCTGCAGGAGAAATCTATGATATTTCAGTATACGGAGAAAATCCAACAATAGTTGGGAGAGATTCTAAAGGGGGATTAATTTTAAAGTACGATAAAAAGCCTCAATATAGAGAAGCTAATGGAGGAGTTAAACAATATTTTAAAGACATTGCGTCAGGTAAAAATACTAGTGATAGAGTATTAGATGAAGATGATTATTCAGAAAGATTTGATGCTGATGATCAAGCATTATTTAATAAAAATAATCCTGATGAATTATATATTACTACTAGGGATGTAAGGATAGACCCAATACTAAATGCAGAAAATAATTATATTGATCTTGTAGTAGCAGGATTAAATAATTCAAATACTTCTGAAGGTATTGAAATTATAGAACAACAAAGAAATAACTTTGCTCCTTTACATTTAATAAATAATAAAGACAGAGCTATTAAATATTCTCAAATGGCTAAAACATTAACAGAAAAAGCTCAGAAAGGAATTAAAGGTGAAGAATTTCAAGGACCTGCTCATCGTCAAGATAATGGAGACGGTTCATTTACAGATTACGGAATAGTTTATAAAACAACTACTGACAATAAAATAATTGCCCAAGTAACTAAAACAACTAAAGTTCCTTCTAATGAAAAAGGAGTTCCTGATAAAATCTTAGAACAAGTACAATTGCCTTCTACTAATATTACTTTAGGCAATAATCTACCTCTTACATTACTAAAAATGGATATGACTTTTGGAACAGGTGATGAAGCAGATACAATAAATGTAAGAAGAAATGGTTATGATATTCCTTTTATTATAGCGTTTGAACAAGGATTTATTTTTGAAGATCCTAATGTAAATGTTCAAGCTATGGATAATATAGCTAAATAATAATTATGGCTGACGAGAAAGAATTAAATTTAAAAGGAATAGATACAGCTAATCCTGAAGGGACTCCTGACACAAAAGGAGAGCCTGATAGTAATCCTATAATTGAATCTTCTAAAGATGATATAAAATCTTCAGATGCTTTTCTTTTACCAGAAACACAAAGAGATCAAACTTTGGCAGGATTAAATGCTGCATCTCTTTCTTCTCAAAAAAGTCCTGCTATTAGAGGCACAGACTTTACTTTTAATAAAGAGATAAGTGATGCTATAGATGGAGCATATGTTCCTTTTGATTTAGCAAAAGCAATTCCTGACCCTAATGAACGTGCTGAATATATTAGACAACATGGTTCTAATATGGTAGATCTTTTAGACCCAGATGTTCAAGGAATAACTTTTGCAGATGAATTAAAAGATCTTTATAATTTTAGAAAACAAAATTATGATGTTCAATTAAAAAAGTTTGTAGATAAATTAGATGCTGATCAAGGATTTTTTGATGCAGCAGGAAATACTTTACAAAAATTTTTAGGAAAAACTACTGTAGCAGTTACAAGTTTAATTCCTTTAGTATATGGATTAGCAAAAGGTCTTGTTACTTGGAATGCTGAAAATATATTTAACAACACTTTGTTCGATCAATGGGACAAAATGGATCAATGGACAGATAAACATTATGTAGTATACGGAGGGTATGATTATACTCAGCCTGGAGAAGATGGAAAGCAAAAAAACTTTTTTGCAAGGATGGCAGATAATCCTATGAAATCTATAAACAATGATGTTATTCCTGCTGCTTCATTTATAGCAGGAGCTATACTTACAGAAACAGTAGCAGGACTATTAGCAGCTCCTACTGGTGGAGCATCATTAATAGCTAATACTGCAAGATTAGCTGCTTATGGAACAAGAACTTTTTCTAAAGGAATTAGGGTAGCAAGAGGATTAGATACAGTTGCTGATATGTATAATATGGCAAAAATTATACCTTTAACTGCTAAGTTTCAGAAAGGAATAGGTACAGCAACTACTATGGTTCGTACAGCAGGATATGAATCTAGTTTAATAGCTAGAGATACTTATCAAAGTACTAAAGACAAATCAATTCGTAATTATATTAATTCAGATATAGGAGTTAAGAAAGGATTAAAGCAGAAGTATGAAAATATTATTCGAGATAATATGGATGAGTTTGGTAATTTAAGTATTACTGAAACTCAAGTACTTGCTGAATTAGAAAAAGATATTCCAAAAAAAGACAGAATTAAAATACAAAACAATGCTGAAAATGCTGGAGAGTTGGCTTGGTTTTCTAATGTTCCTTTAGTAGGATTTTCTAACATGTTACAGTTTCCTAGAATATTTAATTCTAGTTATAGGTTAGGCCAAGGGCTATTAAGAAAAGCTGGCCAAAAAATAAATCCTTTAACAGGAACTAAAATGGTTGGAGGCAAAATGGTAGCAAGAGGAGCTGAAAGAGGTTTTGCTGCTAAAGCCTATGGTAGAGTAATATTACCTACTGCTGCTAGAGGATTAGGAGAAAGTTTTGAAGAATTTAGTCAAGGAGTTTTTGAAGAAGGATATTCTAATTATTATTCTTCTCAATTTACAGATCCTTCAAGAGAAACGTTAAATGAGTTTTTACCTACTATGGCTCATTCTGCAAAAGAATATTTTAAATCTGTAGAGGGACAAGATAGTATTGCTATAGGAGGACTTATGGGTATGTTAGGTTTACCTGGTGTTAGAATGCGTAGTGCTCAAGAAAGAGCTGCAGGAAAGCGGAGAATGGGATGGACATGGTATGGTGGTTTTTATGAAGGATGGCAAGATACTGGTGCTAAAATGGAAAAAGCACAAAATCAAGCCGACATTTATAATGCTGTAAGTACTAATGTAGCTTTGCAAAAGAGTCTTGAAAATATGCTTAAAGGAGTAGGCATACAAGCAGAAATGGATAAAGCTCTAGAAAAAGGAGATATTTTTAATTATAAAAATAAAGAGCATGAAGCTTTTTATAATTTTGTTTCTACTAGAATAGAAACAGGAATTGCAGATACTATTTTCCAAGATTTAGATGCATTAGAAGAAATGGGTCTAGAAGAATTTAATAAAACTTATGCACACAAAGATCAAGAGTTTCAATATACAGGAGAACAAAAAAAGAAAATAATTGAAACTGCTAGAAACAATGCTGAAGGTATAATTAAAGCTACAGAAAAAACTGAAGACTTATTAAATTATGAAAGACGTTTTGTAGACAAAGTATTTAATAAAAAGTTTTTAGGATCAGTGTCTTATGGTACTCCTGTTAGAAGTGCTGTAGGTGCGGATAAAAGTTTATTGAGCGGAAAAGGAAACGTTGATAGTAAATTAGAAGCTTTTGTACAAAAAGAATTTGAAGATGCTTCTGAGCAAGAACAATATATTTTAAAAGAAAGATTAAAAATGCAATTGAGAAATCAATTAACATTCTTAACATCTTCTGCAGAAAATATAGAAAAAAGAGAAAAAGAATTAACAGAACAGTTAAGAGACTTAGTAGGAGAAAGTGGATTATCTGCTTTTATAAATGATAAGAATTTTGTAAGATTTGTTGTAGGCCAAGAAACTACTAGTATAACTTTAGAAGACGGTACTGAAGTTAAATCTACTGATCCTAAATTTGCAAATACAAAAGACAAAGTTCAATTTGCAGTATCTCAAATACTTGCAGACATTAAAGAAAAAAATCCTAATCAATATAATTTTGCCAGAACACAAATTAAAGATATTGTTACTGATCTTTTTAAGCTAAAAGATAAGAAAGCTAAAGCAGCTGCTTTTTATAATATGCTTATGACTAAAGAGGGGGCGCAAGAGTTTACTCTTTATTTAGAAAGTGAAAAAGAACTTATGGTGCAAGAAGCTATGGAAACTGCTATAGCTTTGCAAGAAGAGCAAATCAATAAAGCAAAAAGCTCTACAACTAGTAGTAATGTAAGTAATACAGCTAACGATCTTAATAATCAAAAAAGATCAGTAGCTAGTGAAGAATTAAGACAAAAAATTAGTGATAAGCAAACTAAAGAATTAGAAAGTGTAATACAAGCTTTAGACGAGTTAGCTACATCTACAGAAGGTACTATAGCCTACAGTAATTTAGACAGTGATGTAGTAGTCAAACTTTTAGAAAAATTTCCAAATGCTTTTCAATTAATTAAAGATCGTTTAAATGGAGCAATACCTGGTTTACAAGATATAGATAGTATACCAAGTTTAAAACATCTAGAAACAGATACTTTCTTTGATGGTGCTAGTATAGAACAAATAGTATCAGAAACTTTGTTTGATATTATTGCAGATTACCAAGGCAAAACTCCTGGACCTGATCCAAATCTTAATAACGCAGCTCCAGAACAGATTAATATAAATAATGCTTTTGCTCCTAATAACCAAGCAAGCGAAGTAAATCAAACAGATTTATTAGATATATTTAGTAATGAAAATACATATTATAAAGGTGTAGCTACGGATAGTTTTATAATATCTGTTACTAATGATAAAAAATTTAAAGGTAAAGGAAAAGCTATAAGAAAAGACGGTAAGTTTGAAGATATGAAAACTGACCAGCCTTTAGATAAGTCTGCAGTTAATGATCCAAATACTTTAACATTAGAACAAATAAGAGAACAAAAACCTAAAGTAAAGTTAAGATATTCTCAAAATGAATTTGGAACTGCTGATGTTGACCCAGGTTATAGAAGTATTGACATTATATATGTTGATTCTAAAACAGGTGCTGAAACTTTTTATGGAAGAATTCCTGCTTCTTTAGAAGTAATAACAGATCCTGAAACAGGAGAACAATCTTACAAAAGAAGAGAAGGCATATCTCCAAAATTAGCTAATCTTAGAGCAGCAATAGCAAAAGGTAGCGTAAATCCTGATACAGGTTTTATAGAAATAGCTACTACTGAAACAGATTTTAAAGGATACGAAGCTACTGTTGCTCCTAAAACAGAAACTAAAGAAACTACTACACCAGATATAGAAGCTAAGAAAGCTGACATAGAAAAAAGAAGAGAAAAATCTTTTAAAGCGGCTTTAAAAAGTCCAGGATTTTGGATATATATAAATTCAAAAGGAAGAAAAATTGAAAAGCTTGCTGGATCAAATACAACTGTAGAAGAAGAAATTAACGCTGCATATGACGCAGAACTAGCTGCTTTAGAACAAACTAGTGAGGTTGAAACAGAAGTAGAACAGAGTGCTAGAAGAAAAGCTATTGACAATTACTTTGAAAATATTTTAGGCCAAATAGAAATAACTGCATTAGAACCAAATTTAAAAGAAATGGATGGGGAAATAGAAAGAACTATTGGCGAAAAGAAATGTAATTAAAAATCCGTAAATTTGATAAAATCTAAATAATGGCTTGTAGATATTGGTATGACGGTGAATTCAGATCAGAAGAAGAATTTAAATCTATTTTAGAAAATGGACTAATAGATCAATTAATACGTGATGGAGTAGTTGAGTTTAAACAAGACTTTCCTTTAGACGAATCTTTAATTAAAAATTCTACTGTTGAAACTAGAAATCCTCTAGAACTAAGCATACTTAGAAAAGTTCAAAGAGGTAAAAATCTAAATACTCAAACAAAAGAAGAAACGAGTATGGATGAAAACGGTAACACTGTTTATAATTCAATACCTGTTAAAAGAAATCCTCTTACAGTTTTAGAAGAATCTAGAAAAAAGAAACCTGGGAAGTATAATAAAAAACTTACTTTATTAGTAGCCACTAATGAAGGGTTATGGGTAAACGGTAATTTATTAGATGGTCCTGGTGTAGGTAAAAAAGATGATGCAAAAGATGGCCCTACTAAAGGAAGTGTTGGGTATAAAATTCTACAAGACTTAAAAAATAGTATGTCTGCTGATCAATTTTCTGCTCTATATAACTTAGATTCCGAAGTAGTAGGATCTGTTTTTATGATAGTAGATTCTACTAGTGGGGCTTTTCCTGTTAAATTATTTACTAATAAAATACAAGACACTAAAGATTGGGAAGATGTACAAAAAGGCCTTAAACTTTTAAGTGACCCAAAAGCAGATTTAAAAGAAAAACAAGATTTTGAAAAAGCTATTAACAGAATTACTTACATGTATGATGTTAAATTTAAAGATGGTAAATATATTCTACAAAGAATTGTCAAAAATAATCAAAATATACCTGCTATTAATTTTGAAAAAAATAGCGAAGGTAAATATGTAGCACAAATAACAGATGCTACAGGAGAGAGTACTACAAAAACTATTGAGGAGTATATTGGAAATAGTATCTATAGAGTAGACTATACTCGTATTAATAGAGGAGATTACAACAAAAACATTGCAGATAAAAATGTAATTAAAACAGATTTATATCAAGAAGACGGTAATTTCTTTCATTCATCTAACTTAATTCTTTCTTATAGTGTAGTAAATCCTAAAGCAGACTTAGTAATTAAAAAACAATTATCAAGCTCATTAGGACCTTCTGGTTCTGGTAATGCTAATAGCACTGAGAATTCATCTAAAAATGATACTCCAAATCCTAAAGCAGATTCTAATAATAAACCTGATGAAGCTAAAGGAATATTTGATATGTCTGCAGATAAAGCTATTAATGCAGAAACAATGACTGCTGTTAGATATATTACATTAAAAGAACAAAGAGATAAAGAAGGAAATGTAGTTCGTAAAAAGAAAACTTATAGAGTTTATGCAGAAGTAGGATTTGACGGACAATTACAAATTGCAAAAAGAGAATTAGTTAAAGTAAATTCTAATGGAACTTATCAAGTTGTTGGTAAGTTTGATTTAACAGAAGGCCAAACAAAGATAGTAGATCAGTTATTTTTTAAAGACAAATTAGTTAAACAAAAAAATGCTGAGATTTCTAAATTAGCAGTAGAAACAGAACTAGATGCTATAGGAGGTATAGATCCTGGTAGCGTTACTGATTTAGATCAATTAGTCGATAGTAAACAAAAAGTAGAACCAGCAAATGAATCTAGTGATCTTTTTGATGATATGGATGACATTGAGGCTGAAACTGGAAATCAATTAGGAGAAAATGATGTTAGAGAAAAAAGAGTAGTAAAAGAAGAATTAGAAGAACAAAAAACTTGGGATAAGAAAAAAGAATTAGAACATCTTAAAAAAATATTAGGTAAAGCTTTTGTAAGAAAAAGTGGCAAAGATGGTACTGTAAGAGTTTTTAAAAACTTTGAAACATTAAAAGAATATTTACCTGCTAAGACTTACCAAATGCTTTTAGAAGCAAATAAAAATGGTAGTGAGCTTTTTGGTTTGTTTAGCACTGCGGCTATTTTAATTAAACACAATGCTCCTGCAGGAGTAGCTTTTCACGAAGCATTTCATGTTGTATTTAATTTAGCATTGCCTATACAAGATCGAATTAAAATACTTAATGAAGCTTATTTAAAATATCCTCAATTAAAAACAAAAGTTTTAGAGTCAGGAAAAGAATTGACATGGTTAGAGCTAGAAGAATTTTTAGCAGATGAGTTTATGGACTATGCTAATAACAATGAAAAATTTACTGGTTCGCAACTAAAAACTGATAAAAAATCTTCATTAACAGGAATACCTACATACGATGCTTTTAGCGCTGCTTCTGCTAATTTAAAAGAAATTCCTAAATTTTTTAAAGGATTAAACAGAATGCTTAATGTGTTCTATAAACAAAACAGTGCTATAGATATTGATACTTTATTTGAAGATATTAATACTGGTTACTATGCAGATAAAATAGAATTTAAAAATACCGCATTAGATACTTCTGTAAGACAAATGAGTAGAGTATCTGAAAGAGTCACAAGTCCTCAAAGAAAATTTAATAGTGCACTAGAATTAGAAGCTTCTTTGCAAACTTTAACTAGCTTAATGTTTCAAAATTTAGAAGTTTATAGAAAAGAAAATGGATTAGAAGATACTAGTATTTCTGATTCACAAATTATAAATAAAATAGGAGTATCTAATTTAATGGCTTCTATATTAACTCGTGTTGTGTCTTTACGTAAAGGAGCTAAGAGTATTAATAATAAAGAATTGACTGAAGCTTATTCTAGTTTGTTAAGTGTTTTAACTAATGACAATAAAGCATTAGCTACAACACCAGAAGGTAATCCTTTAGTAGTAAATAGTAAATTACAATTTAAAGAATCTACTCCTTTATTAGAATCTTTTTTAGCAGATCTAAAAGCTAGGTATAATCTTAATATAACTTTTAATGGAAATAGTTCTATTAATGATAAAGTTGATTTAAATGAAGATCCTGCAGTTAATTCAGAAAATGAATTAGATGCTTTCTTAAAAGAAGAAACTACTGGTGACGCAGTAGCAATGACTAATTCTATAGAAGTAAATCCTAAAGAAAATGTAAGTCAGATCTTAAAAAGATTCTTAAATAGAATTCCAAAAAGAAATGAAAAAGGTGGTCGAGTTTATAACATGCATAATCAGCTTATTTATGAAGACGGTAATAAAGTTTTTGGGCATCTAATTGGTCAAATTTCTAATAGCTATAGCTACGAAACTATGATAGCAAGGCTAGAAAAAGTTAATAGACCCTGGGCAAAAGATATTTTAGAAGAGATAAGTAAATATGATAAAAGTGATACTAGAAATATTGGCCGTAGCTTATGGCTTTCTATAGGAAATAAAAATTTCTTATACTATTCTACTATTATAAAAGAGAATGGGGTATTCAAAAGAATGGGTACTAACAGAAATACTTTAGACAATATTATAAAAGATAAAATTCTTGCAGAGTTTTTAAACACAGATAATATTTTATTTAAAACAGAAGCAGGTAAAAATTGGAAAGAAAATATTGTAGAAGAAGCTGCTCAAGATTTTTTTAAAGATATGATCAGAATTAGTGAATCATTAAAAGAACTAAATAGTCAATTTAAAAGTACTGATCCTGCAGTAGTAAAACAAGTACCATTAATACTCGAAGCTATACAAAAAAATCCAGAAAGTCTTTTATCAGAGAAACATAAACAAAAAGGAAAAGAGGACCAATTACAACGTGTTGTAGATTATAAATTATTAAATTTTAAAAATTTATCTAAAAGTCTTAATAAATATAATATAGAATTAAGCCCTACTCAACTTGAAAATATTTATAATCCTAATTTAAAAAATCCTCAAAATAGTGTAGAAAATTTACAAAAATTAATTAGTGTTTTAGTAGAACTTTCTGCAGGATTATCTGGAGGAAGATATAAAAGAACAAGAAGTACTGAAACTAGAGCTTTTGAATATAATGAAGTTTTTGATAGAATTCCTAGAAATCCATTTTTAAGTAAAGAAAAACAAGAGTTAACAGAAGAAGAAATTGAAAAAGGTGCTCAAGAAGTAAGTAATAAAGCAGATAATGATCTTTTAAATTCTTTAGCAGCAGCTATGGAGCCTGGTTTAGCTAGTGAAGGGTTATTTGCTTTTAGAAACATGGATGGCAAAACTATTTATGCTTTAATTTATTCTGGCCAAATAAACAAAATGCTAGAACAAATAAAAGATCCTGAAGAATTTCAAAAGATTTTAGATAAAACAGGTACACTAGATAATTTTGTAAAGCAATTGCCTCTTGTTCAAGAATTATTAGATCCTGATTCAGAAATGAATGAAACAGGTCGTAATTATATGAAATTAACTATTCTCGACGGAATGCGGGAAGAAAGAAAATCTCAAGGAGTTGTATACAGCAGGATGAGTGATCAAGAATTATTTGGTACTCAGATAGGTATGTATATAAATAACCAAAGTAAAATTAAATCTGAAGGTTTTAAAGCAGGAAGGCCTTCTTATTTTAAATTAGGAATTGCTTCTGACTCTCCTAATATACATTTTATTAATGCTCCTTCATTAGAGAAAAAAGCTATTATAGATAAATTAGTTCAAACAGCTAGAGCTGAACATTCAAGAATTTTAAAAGTTCAAAATCTAGAAAAAAACTTTGCAGAAAGTAAAAAAGATGCTGTACAAAATGAATTGTTAAGAATTCCTAATTACGTTAAAAACGGTAAGAAATGGCAAACTCTTAGCTTCTTAAACAACAGTGAGGTAGGTATTGCTACTATGAAAAATGGCTTTAATGAAGCAGGTATAAGAGAGGCTATAGAAGAATTTCTTACAGAGGATGTAACAAAAGAAGGAGGATTTTTTAACAAACAATTTACAGAGCTAAAAGAAAAAGGTATTATTAAAAGCATTGCAGATAACGGTGATGTATTATTTAATTCAGGAATTATAGACACTCGAATTACTAGCTCTAGTAAAATAAATAATACAGAATTTCTAAAAGGATATTTGCTAAATCAATTTTATTATAACACTCAATTAAATACTTTATTTGGAGGAGACATTTCTTTTTATAAAGGAACTGTAGATGCACAAAAACGTTTTAAGCAACTATTTAGTCCTGGTACATATACTCTAGGTGAAGGTAATATGGATGCAGTTATTTTAGATGATATAGAAGAATTGACAGAAGAAAAAACTTTAGAAGTTATTGATTCTATAATAGAAGATTCTAATCTAACTGATGGAGAAAAAAGATTAACTAAAGAAGTTTGGAAACAAAAACATAATATTACTGATGCTGCTACAATATTAAGTCTTAGAAGACGTAAAGAAATTTTAGAAGACTTAGATAGATGGACCCCAGAAATGGAAGAGTCATATAAAAGAATTGAAAGAGGAGAAGATACATTAGAAGATTTCCATACTGTAAATAGCAATCCTTTTGCATCTCCAGCAAAACCATTCTTTTATACTGTAAGAAATATTAATGGAACAAGAGTTCCTTTACAAATTAAAAATGCAGAGTTTGTTCCTACTCCCGCATTTGCTTTACAAAAAGAAGGAGATGCTTACAAGTACCCAAAACTAGCAGCTTTATATCTAGATCTTAATGGAGGTAAAAATTTAAAAGGACAAGAAGTACAGCCTAAGTTTGATGTAGCTATGTTTGCAACAGCTGTTAAGGTAGGCGCAGTAGCCAACAATGTTACAATTGATAATAAAGGAGACTATAAATATACTTTTAATTCTTATCAAGAAGTTGATGGTGAGTTTAAAATAAACGAAGGATTTAATGTTATACAAATAGATAAAGCAGATTATAGATCACAGCAAGAAACTCCGCCTCACTTTATAGACGACAGATCTAACTTTAGTACACAAACAAGAAATATTATAATTCAAGATTTAGATCCTAATCCAGATAATAAATATGATTTAAGTAACGGAGATTTAAGATCTGGAGAAGAAACTGCAATGTTGTTTCAAGAAATAGTTTCTAATGATTTAGAAAGAGATTATAATAAAATAAGAGACGAGTTTTTGTTAGCTAATGGAGATTTAAATTATGAAACTTTGCTTCCTATTTTAGCTACTGCTGCAAAAGATAGAGGATACGGTCCTTCTTATTTAGAAGCTATAAAGCCTGTAAAAAATTCTAAAGGAGAGATAAGATCTTTCTTGCCACTATACCATCCTAAAATAAATTATCAAACTCAAGCATTAGTAAATTCTATAATTAGGAATAGAGTTACTAAGCAAAAAATTAATGGTGGACAAGTAGCCAACTTTACTAGTTACGGTGTTTCTGATAAATTAAACATGACTATAGAAAACGGAGGAATTACTTTAAAAGCAATTATGCCGTGGACATCTGCCAAGTTTTTTCCTACTGATGAAAATGGAAATGTAGATATAAAAAAGCTACAAGAAACTGAAGCAGGTCGAGAGCTTTTAGAAATTGTTGCTAATAGGATTCCGACGGAAGATAAGTACTCAATATTTAATATTAAAATTGTAGGCTTTAGTCCTGAATCTATGGGTGGCCAAATCATACTTCCAAGAGAAATTACTACTATTGCTGGGCTTGACTTCGATATTGATAAATTATTCTTTATGATGAAGAATTTTTATTATAAAAATGGAGAAATTAAAATAGATAGATTTGTAGATAAAATAGAAACTGAAGAAGAGCAAGAAAACTTAGCTCGTAATATATATAGCAGTTTAGCTTCTTATACAAGATATTTAGATACTATAGGAATAAGAGGTAGCCAAAAAGAACTTAAAATACAGAAGTATAAAAAAGAGTCTAAAGAATCTGCACAAAGACAAAAAGATTCAGAAAAATTTTCTCAGCAAATTGAAGCTGTTGATAATTTTTTAAAAGCTTTAACTGAACAAGAAGAAGATTTTGAATTTACTGTAGACGAGCAATTTTATTCTGAGGAACAAATTAAAGAATTAAATAATATTAAATCTTTCTTAGCAACACAGCCTAGTCAAAATATTATAAGACTAAACAGTAAAAAAGCTAGCGATAATAAAAAGATAGATATTATGAAAGGTATACTTAAAAACAAGTATACTACTCCTATGATTCTTCAAACTGGTAACTTTGAAACACTTCATGCATATGCTTCTAGAATAAGATTATTGCGAGCAGGAAAAACAGAAGAAGCTAAACTTAAAGGAAAAGCTTTGATAGAAGCAGCTAATAAATTAGATGAAGACAATGACTTTAACATTAACTACCCATCTACTCAGTTAGAATTGTTTAGACGTAATATGGATGGTAGAGATCTAACAGGTATATTTGCTAACCACACAAGTCACCATGCAAAAGCACAACATACTAATTTAAAGTTAAAAGAAGCTATAACTATAAATAAAAAGAAATACATTAATTTAAATAAATCTATTGTTAATGGAACTAGAGTATCAAGAACTTTAGCTGTAAAAGATGCAGCTGTTGTTGATAATGCAAAAGAACCTTTAGCAGGATTTTTAAATATTAATTATTTTACTGCAGATACTGTAGCGCTTTCAGACAGACTAGGAGTATCTGAAGGTTTTACTTACGCTTTAATTAATCAACCTATTATATTAAGATTAACTAGAGAATTCTTTAATGACCCAGGAACTTTTAATCCTGGAGGAATGATTTATGATTTAAAAGGAGATTTAGTAGAAAAAATTCAAAAAGCTTCAGGAAGAAAATTTGAAGAAATATATGAAGCTGTAAAAAAGAGATTAAATACTTTAGATACAAAACAATTAGAAGAAACTTTAAAAGCTCCTAGTATACAAAATACTGATTATTTAATGAATCAATTAGTCGCTTTAACTCTATTTGAAAATTTATATAATATTGGATCAGAACTAGGAACAGGAGTACAAGCAGCAAGAGTAGATACCCAAGCACTAAATCCTACTAATGCAGAAAATTTTACTGTTATTCAAAAACAAAAGAAGACTGTTCAAAAAGAACAAGATCCTGAAAAAGGTAATTATATAGAAGGACTCTCAGAAATATTTGTTCCAGGAAGGTCTAGTACACAGATAATGATTCCAAGTTTTAATGAGTTTGGAATATTAAAACCTACTTCAGATATTACAGAAAAAATATTTCCTAGTGTAGGAACATACAATGAGAATGAAGCAAGATTTGATTATTCTTTTTTAGGTACTATGAAACAAGAACTAGCTGACGAATTAAAAAGCAGTGGGCTTATCAATGAAAAACATGCTAGACTTATAGACACTCAATTTATTAATTACATTGCCACAGGCTATTCTTTTTTCGATGCTTCTCAGAGTAAAGATATACTAACAAAAACTCCAGATAAGTTAAGAAAAATAAGACAAGCACTTCAAAACCTTAATTCTCAACTAAGTAAAGCAGTAAATGATAATCTAGAAGGTATCGATAATAGAAAAGCTTTTTTGAGGTTTGTAAATGATTTAGAAATAAAAGATAAAGAAAAAGGAATACCATTAGAAAAAAGAATCGTATATTACAACAGTGGGAAAGGAAAAGAAGATTTTCAAACTATGGAAGTAATTTGGGAACAAATGCTTCATTCTTCTAATCCTGTAATTAAAGACTTTGCTTTAGACCTAGTTAAATATAGTTTCTTTAGTAATGGTTATGGTTACGGTCCTTACAGTATAGCTGACTTAATTCCTCCTTCTTTTTGGGGAGATGAGTATCAAGCAAAATTAAATGCTGATGGGTCTACTTTTAATGAATATATGGAGACTATATTTAGAGATTTAAAAAATAATAGTTTAGATGAATCTAAAACTTCTGTTAATTCAGAAAGATTTAAAAAACAACTTGTTCAAGCATTTGGTAGATCCCCTGGATTAGTAAAAACAACTCAAGTAAAACTTTTAACTGCTACTCAAAAAGCTAAAAATAAATTAAGTAAAGACAGTGATGTAAGAGAATTTGTAAGATTAGCAGATTCAGGAAGAGTAGGAGACATGTCAGGAAATGTTCTTATTAATACTGCAAAAAATAAAGACTTTTTAAATGAAGATACTAAAAAGCCTTTAAAATATGTAAGAAGATACATAAAACCGTTAGTAGATCCTATAACTCAAAAAAGAGGAGCTTACCAATTATATGAGTTAACTGCTACAGAATATGTAAATCCTTCAACATCTGTTTTAACTTATAGTCCAATTCCTATGACTTCTATATCTAATGTTGTTCTTAATTTAGATATGAATAATGATATAACTAAACCTTGGTTAGACAAAAGCAAATCTAAAAGTTCTTTAGAAACAACTTTAGATAATAATTCTACTGATACTAGGTCTCAAAAAGATGTTAAAGAAACAAAAACTGAACCTGAATCAACTACAGTACCATCTGTTACTAATAAAAAAGAAGAAGGTCCTAAAAAAGAAACTAAAAAAGATAATAGCGGTTTATTTGAAGAAGGTCCAGTAGATCCTTATAACTATACTTATAGAGAAGAGGTAGAAGAAAATGGTATGACAGAAAAAGATTGGAATACTTTAAGTAAAAAAGAAAAACAAAACTTTTTAGATTGTAAAGGATTATAATATGGCAACTTGTGTAAATATAAAACATCCAGAATTTATAAACTTGTTAGAAGAATCGGGTTTATCAGAAGGAGTTCTTGCTGCTAAAGCAGGAGTATGGATGGAAGAAAATAGTACTGGAATTTTTCCTACATTAAAAGATCTTGGTATTAAAAATCGAGAAATTTTTTATCAAACTTCCCAAGCTAAAAGTGTTAAGGCAGATCTTAAAAAAATATTTTTTGATGAGGTTAGAGGTAAAGATTTATCTGAATCAGAAATACAAAATATAAATTCAAGACTTTTAGAAATATCTAAAAGAGTAGGAGACGAAGATTACAGATTACGTTTAAGCCAAAATGGTAACTATTATATAGCAGGCTACAAAAATGGAGCCGTTACTATGGATGATTACTATTCTCCATATGCTAATGGTATATTTAGACAAATAAATTCTAAACTAGAAGAAAAAGCAAACAGAAAATTAGATCAGCTTTTAACTAACTGGGCAAAAAAACATGGTATTTCTGTAGAAACTTTAACAGATCTTAGAAAAAAGTTTCCAAATAGATTTGAAAACGAAGCTTTAGGAGTTTCTGATTTTATGAACGGTTTAATAGGTTTAGCAGACAATAGAAGGTTAGACACTATGGCTGAAGAAATTTCTCATTTTGCTATTGAACTATTGTATAATACTACTAATGCTACACAGACTTTTAATTTTATGCCATTAGGAGCTCCTATGAATATAAGAGAAGCTGTAGCTAATGTGCATCATACTCAAACATATTTAGAAGTAAAAGAAGACTATAAAAATGTTTATGATAAAGAAATAGATTTTAGAAAAGAAGCTCTTGCTAAAATATTAGCAGCAGAAATAGTTACTGAATTTCAAACTACTGAAGAATTAGCTAAAATAAATAATGAAGCAAAAACTTTTTGGCAAAAATTCTTAGCATCAGTAAATGATTTTTTTACTTGGTTAGACGGAGTGTTAGGATTAGATACTTTTGGTAGAAATGATATAGAAATGTCTGTTATTCCTTTAGCTAAAAAAATCTTAGATGGAAACTTTTTAACTAAAGATTTAAAAAATTATGGTTTAGACGCAATTGAAGCAGGTCTTGGTGAAAAAGGTTGGACAGAAACTGATGTTATGTATCAGATAAATAAAAAACCTTTAAAGTATAAAAAGAAAATAAACACTACTCCTGAAGCTGCTATAAAAACAAAAAAAGAATTTTTAGAAAAAGCTAGATTACAACTACGTACACGGTTAGAAGAATTTGAAAAATCAGGTAGAGACGTTGAACCATTAAGTAGACAAATTACAGAATTATCTAATACAATAGAAAAAGAAGAATTTAATCTAGGAGTAGCAACTTTTGTACAAGACGCAGTAAAAGAATTAACTGTAGTTACTAATAGGTTAGATGAAGCACTTGATCCAAATTCTGATTTTGAATTTACTAATGAAGGAATTGCTAAAGCAAATGGTTATGTTGAAATGTATGAAGATTTATTTAAAAACATACAAAATATTACTATTAATGATTCTAGTTTTTCAGAAAAAGACAAAACTGAAGTTAAAGATTTAATTGCTAATGCATTAGATTTAATTGGTGCAGGAAAAACAAAAGGAGAAACTTTATCCGTATTATCTTCTCAAGTAAATTTAGATAGAGCTAATACTGGTCCTAATGGAGAAAAAATAGATCCTAATTTTGATTCAAAAGAAATTATGGAAACATCACATACAGATACTAGTACATTTAGATTATCTGTAGGTAACTTTAAAAATGCTGCAAGTTCTATAATAAGATTAGCCCATAAAATTATTTTTGAAAGCGTTTCTTCTACTAAAAGATTTGCTGCAGAAACAGCAAGGTCTTTATTCCAAACTCAAGAAATATTTCTTACTAAATATAAACAAACTGATTTAGTAGAAAAAAACGCTAATGGTAAAGAAACAGCTTATTTTATTCGAGAATATAAATACAATGACTATTATAAAGAAATGGCAAGAACTCGACAAAAAATTGCCGAAGCTTTAGATATTAGAAATGAAGAAGGGGATATTGATGTAAATTTATTAGATAAAAATTTATTGTCGGATAGTCAATTAGAAATTTATAATAAAATTTGGAAAGAATTTTTTGAAAATAATACTGTTAAAGAAAAACAACCTGTAACCCAGCAAAAAGTAAATAAAGAAACTGGTAAACTAGAAACTTTTTATAAAGTTAAAAAAGGATCTACTACTAAATTTATAAAAGAATCGGCTATAGAATCCGAAAAAAAATTAGGTTGGAATGTTTTTAAAACTCAAAAAACAGTTCCTAGTAGCAGATATCGTAATTCTGATTTTATTACAAAAATGAAAGATCCTATTTTTGCAGCACATTATACTAATGTAATAGAAAAAAAGAAAGAAGCAGTTGCTAAATTGTCTCCAAAATACAGAACTGATAGAGTAGTTTATATGTTACCTGCTATTTTAAAAAGTACTTTAGACAAATTTTTTAGTATGGAAAATGATGGAACTAGTTTTCTTACTAGATTAAAAAATATGGGAGATGAGGCTTTGTTTGTAGATGCAGATGATACTGAATTTGGACAATTAGATGCTTTTAATTCTCAAGTAGTTCCTATACATTTTACTAGACCTATACCTGTAGATAAACTATCTTTTGATGTAGGAAGATCAGTAGTTATGTTTGCAGAAATGTCTGAAAATTTTAGGAACATGAATAAAATTTCTCCTGAAATACAAAATTTACAAAGAGCAGTAGGAGCTAGAAAATATGTTAAAAGTAAAAAAGAAGGCCCTATATCAGGAACTCAATCTGTAGATTATGCTACAATTAAAAATTTATTAGAACATTTTGTATATGGTCAAGAAGCTAAAGAAGATTTAAATAAACAGACTTTAACAAAAGATAGTTTTATTACTAAAGGTATGAAGTTTGTAACAGGAGGAAAAGTTGATTTAACTGGAAAAACTTTTTCTTTTAATAAGTTTTTTAGACAAATACAAACTTATATACGTAATAATAATTTAGCTTTTAATATTCCTACAATGCTTACAGGATATTTAACAGCTACAGGAGATAAATTTATTACAGAACAATTAGGAACTTATACTACTAATGAATCTGCTATGTGGGCTAGAGCAGAAATGGCTAAAAATTTACCTCAAATATTAATGCAAACGGGTAAATTAAAACAAACTAATAAAGTTCATTTACTTTTACAAGATAATCAAATAGTACAATTAGAAAAAACAATAGGTGAATCAGGAAGGAATCCTCTTACAAGAGCTTTAGTAAATAACAATCCTATGTATGCAGGATATGCTACGGGAGATTATCATCTTAAAGGAAATAGTACATTATCTATTTATGATAATTATAGGTTATATAAAGGAGGGTTTTTAACTAGAGAACAATTTTATCGAGCTAAAGCTGCGGAAAAAGGAGTTCTTTATGGAGAATCAAGAAGAAAAGATAAAGCTCTTCAAAAAGAAGTAACTGAAGAATGGAAAGATTTAAAATCAAAAAGTTTATATGAAGCTTATACTCAAGAAGATGGGCAATTAATAATTAAAGATGAATTTAAAGAATACGTAACCGAAGATTTACTTAATAGTGTTAGAGGTAAAGTTGAATACATGAGTACTCTTATAGATGGTACTATGAGTGAAACAGATAAAGGATCTTTATCTAGAACTGCTTATGGAGGATTTCTTACTATGCACAGAGGATTCTTTTTTAATTTAATTGATAAAAAATTTAAAGGATTTAGAAAAGGTGATGGAGTAGCAGTTAACTTTTTAACAGAAGAAGAAGAAATAGGAGATTATATAGCTACGTTTGGAAGAAATGGGTTTTTAGCAGATATAGGAGCTCAAGTATTTAAGAAAGGAAATCTTATGGGAGCTTTTGAGGCTTGGGACAAATTAAGTCCTGCTAAAAGAAGAGGTGTAGCAAGAACTCTTATGGATTTTGCTTACATGGCAATTGTTGGTTTATTATCAAGTATGGCAATAAAATGGGCAGACGAAGATGATGACGATGAAACAGCAAATTTTATAGCATTAATAGCTACTAGGTGGGCACTGGAAACAGGAGTTGTTGCAAATATTGGAGAGGTTCAAAATATGATAAAAGAACCTGTAGTAGGAGTAAGAATAACTAAAGAAATATTAGGTGTATATGAAGCAATATTTAATAACGACCCTTACGAAAAAGGAATGTATGAAGGAAAAACTAGATTAACACGTTTAGGAATTAAATTACTTCCTTTTGGTTCAAGAAATATATATGAATTACAATATCCTAAAGAAAAGCTAGATGCTATGAAACAAATCAGAGGATCAGGTATACTTTACAACGAAGACGATGAAAAGTTTGATTTAGGAAAATATTTTTATAACTTCCTTATAAATAATGTAGATATAACAGAAGATAATGAAGTATCTAGACAAAATTATAACGATGCTGTAGACGCTCTCTCCGAAGAAAGAAATAAAGAAAACAGTTTTAATTAAAATTTATGAAACTTATAAAACATGCAGGCAATATTCACGAGTTAAAACTTGGGGGTACACACGCTAAAATTGCAATGATGTCAGATTTACATTGGGACAACCCAAAATGTGACTGGAAAATATTAAAGAAAGATTTAGATTACTGTTTAAAAGAATCTATTCCTATTATGATTAATGGAGATATGTTTTGCTTGATGCAAGGACGTGGCGATAATAGAAAGAACAAATCTGATATTAGACCAGAACATAACAATGCAATGTATTTAGATAGTATTGTAGAAACAGCAGTAGAATGGTTTAGTCCATATGCACATTTACTAACTGTTATTGGATACGGTAATCATGAGACTGCTATTATTAAGTTTCAAGAAACAGATATACTAGCAAGATTTGTAAAATTACTTAATATCAAGAACGGTACAAATGTACAAGTTGGTGGTTATGGTGGGTGGATGATAGTAAACCAAGCTCTTAAAAAAACTAGTACAAGTTCTGGTACAGCAACAATGAAAATAAGATACTTTCATGGATCAGGTGGGGGCGGTGTTGTAACTAAAGGAGCACTTAATCTTACTAGAGCATTAGAAATGTATGAAGACTTTGATGTATTTACTATGGGTCATATCCATGAAAATGCTTCTAGGAATGATGTAAGAGATACAATTGTTAGAGGTAGGTCTACTTATAGACAAGATCAAAAACAACTTCATCTTATGCTAACAGGAACATATAAAGAAGAATATGGAGATGGTTCTAAAGGGTGGCACGTAGAACGTGGCGCACCCATTAAACCTACTGGAGGCAGAATCTTAACTATTGATTATAAAAGAACTAGACAAGATGGTCAAGATCATTTTTTAAGAGGTATAGATTCTATGAAATTTCCTTTATAAAGAATTTTTATATTTCAATCCATTTTGTAATACCCGCAATGCGCGTATTTCTTCTACAATTTTTAAATAATCTTTATTAAGTTTAATATTATTATCAACTAAATTAGATTTTAAACGAATTATTTCTGCTTCTATATCTTTAAGACCTTCTTTACTTTTTCTATTAATTAATTGTTCTAAAGAAAAATCATTAGCATGATTTTCTCCTTTTATTACTAAGTCAATGTTTGTGTCTTCAACGTTTTTGTCTTCTTGCATGATTTTAATTTGTTTTTAAAAAATGTATCTAATTTTGTTCCACGGTATTATCTCATCGTGGAGTGCAATAAATTGCTGAATGAATTTCTTTTTTAAAGATAGTTTATATCTTACATTTTCACCACCATATTGCGATATTTTATTTTCTTGAATTTCAGGCATCCATAATACTTTTTCTGCTTCTGAATGATCTTTAAGATTAGCTATATGTTTTTTATAGTTATGGGTCAAAAAGATAACTTCTGCGAGTACTTCGTCTTTGTAGTCGACATAATCATTAACCATTTGAAATAACTCTCTGTAATCAGCTCGCCATCCTTTATATACTATAACAGGACTAAAGTTTATATGTACATCATAGCCTGCGTCAATAAAAGCATCTATAGCTTTAATTCTGTCAATAATTTTAGAAGTACTTGGCTCATGTATATCAGATAATTTTTGAGGCATTAGACTAAATCTAATTCTAATTTTCTTGTTAGCATCATAATCTACAAGATTAGGATTTACATACTTTGTAGCAAACGAACCCATTGCTAGCGGATGATTTTTAAAGAAATCAAATATTGTACGCCAATCATAGAATCTAGCATGTAATGCAAAATCCTCATTGCAACTAATATCATAAGTAGTCAATACGGGATGTGTTTGGTTAGGCTTGTCAACAGGAGTAAAGTAAACGTGATTATTTATAGCTGTGAGAATGTCTCCTATATTCTCTGCTATGTCCAGGCCTTTAGGCTTGTGTCGTTTCATATAACAGTAGCTACAGTTATATAAACAGCCGTAGCCAAAGCTAGGGCTAATAAAATCTGTAGACCTGCCTGATGGGCGGATCAACATAGACTTTCTGTTAATTTTTTTAAGAACTTTTGCCATTTTTTGTAAATAAAAAGGGCCCGCGTTAACGAGCCCTCAGATTAATATAATCTAAACTGCACCCAATCAAGGGGACTATCCGAAGAAGTCCCCTGTTGGAGTTAATTTATTTTTTGTTGTATAATTAGAAATTACTTCATTTGTTAATATTTCTGTTGTATTGTTTATAATAGGCCATACTTCCTGATCATATAAATATGCAGGTGACCCAGGATTACTAAGACGGTCTTCCCAACTTTCTTTAAGAACAATTGCTTTGTTTAATATAAGAGGCAATGTATAAGCTTTACCTGAAAAATAATGATTAGCAAGAATAAGTTTCTTAGCATTAGCCGTTATTTCAGAGTATTTACCGTTTATAATTAAATCAAAGTCATTGTGATAATCTGTAGGAACACTAAATATAAACACAGTACATTCCTTAATATCATAATCATCTATGAAATTAGGAAATGCTTGTACAGTAGTATAAAATTTATCAAAATCTGTATCTCTATATCCGCGCGCTAGTATGTAAATATAATTTTCTTCTTTGTATTTATTAATTGTAGTATTAGCTAAATAGGCATTAAGGAATCTAGACTTATATTTAAGTCGACCCCAGCTATCTTGTATATGACAATCAAACAAAGACTTTGGTACGTTTAGTAGCGGGAACAAAAATGTTGCAGTTTTTGTAAATTTCATTTATAATCGTATTGTAGTTTTACCTTTAGTATCGTATTCCATTGGATAATCCCAAGCATCATATTCAGTAGCATATTTAAAACGCTTAATTGCTTGGTAAAAACCTTCTAGATTTTCTTTAATTTTAGGAACTTTATCTACGTTACCGTATAAACCTGTATTAATAGCTTCTTTACTTATCTCGAACACCATAGGTGGATTTTTTAAGAAAGTTTCTACTACAATATATAACATAGGTTTAAAACTATATCCATCTTCATAATAACTTTTAAGTCTATCTGATTTATCTTTAGTTAAACCTAAAGTATATACAGCTGCTTGGAAGTCATATCTAAAATGCCAGAAACTATTTTCAAAGTTAAGCACCGACTTACTAGTAGTTTTAAAGTCAATAGGAGTTATAGTTTTTTCTTGATGATTAACTATAATTCTGTCTAACTCGCCTTTAAATTCTAAGCCATCATGTTCAAACACAACTACGTGTTTGTCTATGATTTCTATATTAGGGTCGTCAGATTTCTTTTGGCAGTATTTACTAGTATGCTTATCAGATCTTAGGGCCATAACACAGTTAACTGCTTTAGCATATTCAGATTCTGTAATTATAGTTTTAGTTCCGCATTTTTTAAGAATATCAAAATACTTAGAACCTTGTTCTACAATTTTATTAATTCTTGTTTCGTCTTTCCATCTAGATTGATAAAGCTCATAATTACAATGCTTCAATATTTGTTCAGGATAATCTTCTAAACTTGTAGGAGTATACTTAATATCTGCATCATATAGTTTATCTTCATCAACAGCAGAGTCATATATTGCTTTAACTATTTTAGCAATAGTCTCAGACACTCCTGTATCATCAGGTATAACTGCATACTTTTTATCAAAGTCTTCTTTAGATTCAGTCAGCATCATATCTACTAGTGAGCCAAACACAAAATGCTGCTCACTAGACTCTACTCTTGTTTCTTGTCTTTCTTTTGCATCAACATATGCTTTAGGACTAATCAATATTTGTTTTAAAGTGCTTTGATTAAGAGCACTAATTGTTTTATAATCCACCATTATTTAATTGTTTTTATTTGATACGCTAGTTTCCTATCTTTAAAGTTTGCTACAGGTACAAATTCGTATGTAGTTCTTTGTAAGAATTCTATTGTGTCGTCGGGAAGGATCCCTTTCTTTATTAATACATCATCTAAGCATTTTAACCATATAAGAGCCAAATTGCCTATATCCCAATTAGGTTTATAATCATCAGCAGCTGGTTTCCAACTCGTCTTTCTTTTTCCTGTTACTTTATCTTTTATCATTTTCATAACTCCATAATTTACGGGTGCATATACTGTTAGTTTTGTTTCTACTGGGGCATTAATTGTCAGATTATTCGGTATATGTTTTTCAATGTATCCGTGCATGGCAGCTACAAGAGCTGCCCTAGTTGTGTAGTGCACAGACGCGTGAATTTTATTATAACCAATCTTGACCCATTTGTTTTTACTAACAGGAATATGCGTTATGAATTCAGGAAATTCTAATTTAATCTCACTTACCATATCGCTTGTTTTTAATTATTCGACCCAATTAAATTCTTCGGGCTTTACTTCTTTTTCTTCTTCTACTTCTACTTGTTCTTCTATTACTTCTGGAACATAATCTTCTTTAACAGTCTTAATATAACTGACATTTAGTAGTTTTGCTAGTTTGTCGCTAAGAGTAACTTGTTTAACTTCAAAATAGTCACTAGAATGGTAAAAATCATCTGTATACCTATTAAGAACATACTTTAAAGAATCTAGAGTAACAACATTTTTGTCTATTAAAGAGTCAATTATACTTTGAGAACTGTTGCCGCCTAAGTAATTAAGATTTTTACCTAAGAAGTCTATTAATGACTTAAAATTAACATGTCTTTTAGTACTACAATCATTTATTTTAATCCCGTGATCAACAAATAGTATTTCTAAATACATAAGAGAGTCAATGTAATTACTATTAGCCATAATTTCCATAGCTAATATATGATTGTCAGTGTCTTCACTCTCAAACATACTAGATAATTGTTGAAATACTTCCTCAGTAATACTTATAGAATCTTCAGCGTTTATATGGCTAATTAAAGATTTATAATCATATACTTTATCAAGATTATTCATTATGTGTTGCCACTTATCTTCATGCTCTGGATCCACATAATTCATATAACTATTGCGGTTTTTAGGATTTGCTATTATTGGACGAACACCGTTGTAAAGACTGCAATCTCTATTTTGAATTTGCATTTTAGTACTATTGCAGACATTTATTTGTTCGTCGTCAGATAAATCTTTTATAACATCTTTTATATCTTCAACTTCATTTGGATCTAAATAATCTTCTGCTAATAATTCAACAAATTGAACTAACTGTTTTTTATTAACAGTATGAACCCAATCGTTTTTTACCATTTTTTGAAAAGTAGTATCTACAAATATGTGAGTTGCTTTAGTAACATCATTAGTAGTTTTTGCATAATTATTTAATAGCAAATCTCTTAATTTTATTCTAGGAATATTGCATCCAGGCCCTATATATAAAACATCTCCTGGACTAGGAGAATATTCTTTTTTAATAGGTAAATCAGGAAGATCAGAAGCTTCATATTCAAGCCTTTTTGTTACACTGCTTCTATGAAAGTATACACTATCTATTTCTTGGGTTCTAGTACTTGAGGAATACGATCTATGTATTTCAAGTGCCTTATATAAATCTAACATATTTTATTATTTAGTACTCATTTGTAAAACATTTTGATTTAACATCATCTTAGCAAACTTAGGTTTATTACCGCCTAGTAATTCTTTAACGATGTAATATTTAAGATCGTCAGTGAATGCGTCATACTTAGTTGTTAAATCAATTAATCTTTTGTTCATTGCATCATTGATAGGATTTGTTTGAGCAAATACTAAGCAATGATTTATTAATCTAGTAGCTAATACACTAGCGATGTCTGCACGATATGTATCATTAACTCCTATACATTCTCTTGATTCTTTTAATAATTCTGCATCATCTAAAGTCAACATTTGTTGAGGTGTTAAGATTTTATCTAAGTTATTATTAATAAACATGACAAACATAGCACCCGCATCAGGTCCAATAGAACCGTCGCCAATCATTTGAATAAGAGGAAGTTCCTTCTCAAAATCTTTTATAGAGCTTATAGAATTAAAAAATGTAGTAACAGACCTAGGATTTACATCTGTGGTAATTACTTCAGGATGCATTAATAAGAAATTAATACAACGACCATCTATACCAACGTTCTCTGCCCAACGGGCCCATACAGGACCATCAAACTTAGTTTCTATAGATATAAATCTAGTCTTCTGCGCATTATCTAGACTAGTAACATTATAGTCACCGTTGTCAGGATTAGTAGTTAAAACTACATGCCAGTTTCTGGGAAGTCGCCAGCTAACATATTCTTGTTTGTCTATTAATTCCATACATGCTTGCATAAATCTATGATCAGCACGAGTATAGTCATCTAGAACTAAGAAACCGCCTTCGCCACGACCCTGAATCCATTCAGGAGCAGCATGAGACATTCTTTTGTCTACAACTTTGAAACCTTTCTTATTAGCAGTATCGATTTCTTGTTCAGTAACCCATAAAGTTTTACCTTCGTTATTTTTAACTTGGAATTCTTTAACAGGAAAACCTACAAGATCACCTAATTCTTCTAGCTGCGCTAGATTTAGTTTTACTACTTGCATTTCTAGCTCACTACCTAATTGCATAATAGCGGATGTTTTACCAAGGCCCGCTTCACCTTCAACATTTACAGCTACAGGAACTTTACCTGTTTCTTGTATATACTTGTTATTATTAACCATGTGTTTGATGAAAGTTTTCATCTCATCAACATTTAATTTTACTTGACTCATTGATTGTAATTTTTATAATTCTAATTTGATTTTTAGACCAGGAAGATCTTCATTAATTTCTGATTGTTCAGAATGAACCCATAGTACTTTAGCTCTAGGACTAACACTAGTACTTGCTTCACCGTCAGTAAAATATACGAGACTAGTATAACTAGTATTCTCGTTAAAATATTCTATAACAGGTGTAAAGCTAGTACCTCCACGTCCATGAAGTTTAAGATCATATGTACCTTTATACTCACTAATATCTCGTATGTAAGTATCACATTGTACAAGAGTTATATCAACACCAGTTTTATATATATGGTGCATCTCATTCATAAATTCTCTTACTTCATTATCACTAACGGATCCAGATGTGTCTATAGCTAACATAAGCTTTTGTTTCATCTTAACTTTCATACCAGGCATATCAGGAAACTTAGTATTCTCTTTTCTACGAATCTTTTTCGTAAAAATCTTAGTACTAATACCTGTAAAGCGTCGGAGATAATTCTTCCAATTAAATTTAGGAGGAATTATTTCTTGAATTTTAATTATACCTTTCATCTCACCAGGGATATTACCCTGTTTCTTTTCGGCTTGACTTTTTACTTCGCTCAACACTCTTTGCAGTTGCTTTTCTATAAGTTGCTTTTCTGCGTCAGGTAGATTTTGAAAATCTTTCCAAGGATGATTAGGCATATTAACATTTTTATCTCCCTCTCCAGGTACTCCTATTGTAATTTGGCAATTGCCTTTTTTTGCTGCATCAAGAAGTTTATCCATATTCCCACAGCCACAAGTACCGTTTTGTTTTTTCTTCTTCTGAAGCTGTTGGAGCTTATCATAGTAATATCTACTACCTGCTCTTCTATCTAAATGAAGATCAGAATAATCGTCTATATCTATACCTCCTTTAGGCAGCCAATCTTTACTTATGTATTGATTGATTTCCATGTCCATAGCAATATTAGCCAACTTCTTATCTTTGAATAAATCAAATGTAGTAAGATGGTTAAATGCAATATGAAGTAATTCGTGTTTAAGAAGACCCATACGATGTAATTCAGATAAAGGTTCCCAGAATTTCTCACTAATAGTGAGCTGATAGTTAATGCCATTTTTGCTGACAGCTGCTGTACCAATAGCATCATGCCATACTTTATTTAACATTATAAGAAAGAAACCGTAGAACGGTTCTTTTAGCATTAAGTCTTTGCTGATCTTACTCAGCGATTCTTGCTTATTCATATAATTTTTTTATTTTTTTATTGAAAAATTCTATACTAAAATTTATTGTAGTATTTTTTACAAAGTCACTAAAGTCTTTAGATTTTGCAATAGGCAATACAAAGAAATGAGGTACGTTATATCTTTTAGAAAACTCTTTAGCGAGTTTAGTACCTGCATCGTCATTGTCAAATAGACATACGACTTTCTTGAATCTAGATTTATATTCATCCATAACGGAATCTTTCATCATAACAGATTCTGATTGTAAGCCAATAGCTGGAGCACCAATAACATCATGGATACTCATAACATCTTTTAAAGATTTAGTAATAACTAGTAGTTCACCTGATTTAGGCAACTGTGTGTAGCCTTGGTGAACAGAATAGTTAGCATTATTAATCCATTTTTTGAGTTTATCTTCAAATGGTTGATAGATTTTGTAAGTTAGTTTGTCGTCTTTTTTCTCTACATATGCATAAGCACATTTATGAGTTTTGACAGCATTACCGTTGTAAAATACATGACTAATAGGGAACACATTAAACTTTTCTAACGTAGACTTTTTTATACCGAAAGGTCCCCAGAAGTTTTTATCTAGCTGTTGCCACGGTCTTATTTTTATTCCTAATTCTACTTTTTCTTTTTGTGTTATCTTAGTATAGTTTATAGTTTGTTTATTAGCAGATACATTATAATTAGATAATCCTAAATCAAATGCTACTTTTTCTAGCGCTTCAGAATAGTTTAAATTAAACAGTTTCCTCACCATAGCAACAAAATCACCACAATCACCTGTAGCAAAATCTTTAAACATAAGAACATTTCTATCTACTCTATGAAAGAATAGTGCAAATGAAGGAATATTGTCTTCGCGCAATGGGCTATGATATACGCCTAGCGTAGTTATTCTCTCACCCATATAGTAACTATATATTTGTTCTTGAGTTACGTGTTTTAGGATATCTTCTCTACTAATAAGATCATTAAAGACTATCGAATTTAAATTTATATTTGCCATAACAAAAAAAGAGGGCCTATTACAGCCCTCTTGTTTTTAATTAAATGATTTTACCAATCGTCAGTTGATGAGTCCATTAGGTCATCTGCTTTTGCATCTTGCAATACAGGCTGACTTTCTTCTATTCTTTCAATAGCATCTACAGTAGGCGCTAGTTTAAGACGAGTAGAAGCTTCATCGACATTCATAGATTCTACAAAAGGAACCCAGCTACGAGGCTGAATATACTTTTTAGTAGCATTTAGAGTACCGTAAGTAGCAAAGACTCTAAATTTACCTGCACTAGCAAGTCCGTCTTTAATATACTTCATAGCGTGATCAAGCAATTCTTTAGCATTAGAAGCTTTAAAAGCAATCTCATGATCAGCTCCATATATTGCATGGATAATATGCTTCATAGATTTACCTTGTTTCCTTACTTGTTCGTCTATAGTACTATACTGTGTATCTTTTGTAACATACCAGTAAGAAGTAGAACATTCTCCGCCATTGTTATCTGTAAAGACAACCTTATAATCAGGAGCATTTTCCTTATCTTCTTTTGTTTTTTTGTAAACAGACATTTTTAAATCGTTTACTAATCCAGCTACACCACCATTAAAGATAGTAACGCCTTGTTTGGCATCAAAGCCATTGTCATTTAAATCGTACATAAATTGTTTTTAAAAATTATTACCATTGATTATTTACGTCCTCAGAAGGAGTAACGCTTAACTCTTTATCATCTACTTCAGGATAATTTACATTACCTATTGTATCTGATACTTCTTCTGTTACTCTTACTTTACTAATAGTTTCAGTTTTATCTAAAGCTTCTTCTACTTCATCATTAGAAATAGCGTCATTCATTAGATTTAAAGTATAAAATCCATTATTATTAGAAATCTTAAATTCATTTTCTACATCATTAGATAATTCTAATGTTTTAGAAATAAATTCAAAAGTTTTCTTATCACTAAGAGTACAAGTTTTAGTTAATTTAAAACCATAATCTTCCTCAGCTTTACGAATTGCTACAGTACTTCTATCAGGACTAAAACCAAAAGATATTCTATCTTCTCCTTCAATACTCATAAGATCTTGTGCAGCTTTATTAAAGCTAAACTTTCTACCTGCACCTGGTTTTGCCAATGCTGCCATTGTCATTACAGGATAATTATACTTTTCTGTCTTACGCTGTCTTTGTGAGGGCACAGCATCCCATGTGAAATTCTCCATTTCGTGTTTTTTAAAAATTAATTAAATTGAATAATACTCTCTGATTGTTTCGTTGACATCAATTAGATCATTATCGATCATATCTTCTTCAAACATTTCGAGAGGTGTTTTACATGTGTCGGAACCTGATGAGATAGTTCTAAATACATGGCGATTAGGTTTGCCAGGAGATTTTACAATCTCTGTATATAAAACTATTGTGCTAAAAGACTCAGGAACAAATCTTTCTAGCATTTTACCTTGAACTCCAATACGCTCAGATGCAAATCCAGAATCATCGTAATGTGTTTCAGGATGAGCCATAAGATATACTATGATATCATCGCGCATAGAATCGTTAATAAAATTGATGAGGTCATATTGGTTTGCTGCCATTTTTGACCATTTATCAAAGCCTTTTTCAGCTCTGAATTTTTGACTCATAACTGTATCAGTCATGATTCTTGACCAAGTATCGATAATAACAGTCTTGACATTTTCTAATTTGTTCACTTTCTGTAAAGTGTTTAGCACGATTGCTATGTCAGATGTTTTACGATAATTGCGTTTATCCTCGTTATATTTTTTACCAAACTGTTTAAATGGTAACGCCTTTTGATCGGTGTTTATTATTACAGTTTCTTCGGGGTTAAGGTTTCTTAACGAGGTAGATTTCCCCATACCTGATTTACCAACCAGGAACACTAATTGTGCCATAAAATTAAATTTTGTGATTATTACTACTATATAAATATAGTCATTTTTCCCTGTATTTGCAAGGGTTTCAGGTCTTAAATACTCTTAATTTCTTTCTTTACTTCATCTGCTTTCTTTTTACGTTTGTTATACAATTCACCTCTTAAATGCGGGTGCTCTTCTTGTACCTTTCTAGATGCTCTACCGAATGAATCTATATATGGGATAATTCTAGATTCCATATCTTTAAGAGCATCTTTGAACGGCTTATTTAAATTATACTGAATATCTAATAAATAATGGTAATAGAGTCTTTCATTAGAATCCCGTAATTCTGGATGCTTAGTAAGCTTATCTTTTACCCATTGATATTTATCTTTAATTATTGTCATATACAGTAATTAATAACTGCTCTTGAAAATGTAATATCTGTTCTACTATTTTCCATTCAGCATCTCCTATATTCTTTTTAGAAAAAGCTGTTTCTATATACTGGCCATTACTTAAACCTTCCATAGATAATTTTTTAAGACAAGATTTTAAAGCAGAATATTCAAATTCGTTATTTGCAAGAGATGTGTAGAAATTTAATACACTAGCAGACTGAGCTATACTAGCAACAGAATAATCTCCTAATTTATATAAAGCAGGTAGAGGAAATGATTTATGCACTTCTTCTATGCTTTCAAATTTTTCATATAACTTTTTAGATAACTCAGGTTTTTCTTTGTCATCAGGTTCTTTTGTACAATTAATATTGTTAATTAATAAAGGTATTTTACCCTCTTCAAAAGTCTTACTCAGACTTTCTTTTACTTTTTTTACAATTGGCATTTTATTTTGATTTTAAACTTGAATAATAATCATGGATCCTTTGTAATTCTTTAGGTTTTCCCATAATTTCATTTGCTTTAGGTAACTGATAATAACCGCCTATTTCACCTACAAATAGAAAGCTTGCTAATAGATTTACTTCACCATCACGATTCTTACATATTTTAGTTAACCTATATCTATTCTTATATTTTGTAACATCAAAACCTAAGCATTTGTCTATGCCGTAGTAAAACGGACTTGCCAAACCTATTACAGTATTAGCATCTTCTGACATATTACCACTGTTTTTGATATCACTCAACATAGGCATCCAGTTGTCTTTCTCTCTACGGTCCATAGATTCTGAGGAACGATTTATTTGAGATATAACTGTAGGACTAAAGTTGAACATATTTCTAAAGAATACTAAAGTTCTAGATACTTTATCCATAGCTTCTTTTAGATTAGCGTAGTTGTTGTAGTTTATAAGACCTATATGATCTATTACAACAAGAGTAATTAGTTTAGGATTATCAGGAATATAATTTATAATGATATTATCCTTATTTCTAATAACTTGGCCACGCTTTTCTGCATAACCCATTAAATCTTTATATAAAAACTCTGGACTAAGAGAAGTACGATAGTGTAAATACTTATCTTGTATCTCGTTCATCTTAGCCTCATATTGAGGAATAAGTCTTGCTACTTCAGGACGAATCTCTGAAGAACCTAGCGACCTTATCTCATTAAGATTAGTAAGTATACCGTGTTCGCGCCATATAAGACTAGCAATATGTTTTGCTATCTGATATGCTGGCGGTATTTCTAGAGAATAGTATATAATCTCTAGATCATGAATGTAATCAGGATTTGATTGTAAAAAATCTATAGCCCCGTACACATAAGTTGAATTGACAAATGCGGTTTTACCGACACTTGTACCTGCGAAAATTAAATCATAACGACCTGGCTGTATATTTTTTATATGATCACTTAACGTTGTAAAACCTTCAAAAGGTATACCCGTATTTAATCCTTGTTTGCCACGCTCTATGTCTTGTTTTAATTTATCCCAATGCTTGATTTTTGCTGTCATATAGTTTTTAAATTTGATCAGAGTTCCACTCTTGCTCTTCTACTCCCCTATCTTGTATAAATACTGTCCATTGTTCCCACATACAATTATTAAGAACAGTTTCCATATTAGGTAAATATTGAAGTTTGTTAGATCTTTTTTGCATATTTACAAATGCTTCAGTTGCTTTAATAGCTAATTCATGTTGAGCCGTCTTTTTGACCCTAGAAAGATATTTCTTTTCATGTTTTTTAGCTACTTGTGCAATATCACCAGATGCGCGAAGAACTCTGTTGCCTACTCTTACAGGATAACATTGATAAAATTCCCAAAAATTAATTTGATCTCCGCGTATACCAAATAATTTCTCTACTTCACCGTTACTAATAACAGTATCCATAAACAAACCTCCATTAGATAGTATATAAGGAGTGCCTTGCAAAGAGTCTCTTAAACTATTAGCAAGGTCTTTTTTGAAAATCTTTTCAATGTTATTGTAATCTTTATTATACAGAAACTGTAGGAGAACTAGTTGGTTTGGAGTCAAGGATGACTGCTGGAGTAACTCCAGAGTTAGCTGTATTTTCATAATTAAGTTGATTTAGAAACTCCTCTAAGGTACAAAAAATTACCCTATTTTTATCAATACCGTCAAGCCTTTTCTTAGTCCAAACAGCGTCTTGAGTATCGGGAGTATATAGATTTACAATTACTGCTTGCTTGCCTTCTTGCATACGTACAACTCTACCTAATTGTTGTATAAACGTCCTTTTAGTAGAGTTTGAGCCTGCAATGATAGCTATAGAGCAATCAGGTACGTTAAAGCCCTCATTTAGTGCTTGTACACTGCTGAGGTAGCGCACTTTTGTGCGTTTGTCTTTGAACCTGGCTACTATGTCTTTTTGTTGTTTCTTTGTTATTTTGCTGTGGAAGCTCATACAAATATCACCAAGTTTTTCTTGCAATTTTTCTGCAAAATCAGTAGTACCGCTGAATATAAGGCCGTTTACTTTACCGAGTGCGTCTATAATGTCATAAGTTGCTTCGACTTTATTAGAGTTATTCAAACATATAATCTTACGCTTTCTCATAGCATTATAATACATTGCTGCTTTTCCTTTTTGCTCACTAGAACCACTCTTTAAATATTTCTGAGCGTTTCTAAATGCATCACCACCAAATCCTAACGTTGCTGCAAAATGTTTAAAGCTATTATTTACTTTTTTATAAGCTATTTGCTCATCATCTGGTAAAGGCACAGCTACATTATACACAGTATACGGACTAATCCATCCATTATCTAAGCATTCATTTACAGTTACTTGATCAATAAGCTGTAAATAATCTAGTATAATATCGTGGAGGCCATCTTCACGTTCTAACGTTGCTGTTAGACCCATTACATAGTCACAATCTGCTACTTCAAATATTCTTTTAAAACTATCTGCAGCATATCTATGGCATTCGTCGAGCACTAACATATCATAATCACGAGGTTGCTTTATTGCAGTATTAATTACTAACACTTCTGCAAACTTTATTTTATGTTTAGCTAACTCAGTTTCCCACTGTGCTTTTAATGTAATAGTAGGTACAACTACCAAACAAGATTCTATACCTGCTTTTGTAACCATACCTTGTATTGCCATTATAGCAGTATAGGTTTTACCGAAGCCTGTAGCAGCTTGGAATATACCTTTAAAGTTATTCGCTCGCCATTTCTTTAGCACTTCTATTTGTCTTTCTGTTCTTGTCATTTAATTGTTTTTAAATAAGACACCAAGGAAGCCCACTAATGAGCCCCGCAATTAATGGTGTCTAATGTTGCCAATATTTTGTTATCTCAGGTTCGGCTTTTAATTTTACTGTTTTACAGAACACATCACCTGCACGTTCCATACAATCTTGCAATACACTAGATATCTCATTGACCATATCTTCTTTACATTCTACAATCCATTCGTCATGAACGACATTAGCCATCTTAACGTTAAACAATAGATTATTTTCTTGTAAATATCTAAAGAAATATATACCTGCAAGTTTAGTAATATCTGCAGAAGAACCTTGTATAGGATAGTTAAGTGACATTCTTTCGATATCACCTTTCTTCATAAAATATTGTCTTACTTTAGGTTTATAAAACTCCTGAAACTTACTAGAATTCTTTGCTTTGTGTATTCTGTAGTCTGACCAGAAATCAGGATCCTCGTTAATCTCAGCTGTTAATCTCTGAAAGTCTTCAAAGAATGGTATAAAACATTTACGGCCACTTACATTATTAAATTGTATGTAACCTAGTTTTATAGCCTTATCTTTTTCTGTCTTAAAATAATCAGCTAGCCCAGGGAATGCTTTAAAGTATGCTTTGTATACTTCTTCGCCTTTGCTCATAGATATATTAAGATTCTGAGATATAGTTATACCTGTACCGCCATAGTTAATTGCAAAACCTGCACCTTTAGCTATTTGTCTTTTTTGTTTATGATCATTTTTAATATCACCAAGACTAAGCTCTGCTAGTTCAGGAAATATCTTAGATGCTACAAATGAATGCATGTCACCAAGACCTTTCTTATAAAATTGTAACAAATCAGCATCTTTAGATCTATTAGCTAAAACTATTTGCTCTTGGCCACTGTAGTCACTAACAATTAGCATATTACCTTCTTCTGCTTGGAAACAATGTCTTGTTCTTGTATCAGAAGGTATATTTTGCATGTTAGGCATCTGTGGTATATTAAGCTTTCTTTTAGCTTTTTGACCAGAAGACAGTCGACCCGTATTCATAATCTGTGTAAAATTAGAATGTATTCTACTAGTTTTAGGGTTTATATAATCAAACCAATTCTCGCCATAAGTACTTACTACTTTTTGCTTCTCAGTATAGTCTATATAAGTTTTAATAATAGCATGTTTGCCTTTTTGACCCATAAGTATTTTCTTATCTACAGAGTCTTTCATCATACCTGACTTCTTATCTTTAGTCTTAGTATCTACACCAAGAGACTGCATAAAGGGTATAACTTGTTGAGACGAAGACCAGTTAATTTTACATTTAACTCCTTCAGAAAACATATCTAGTTGAGTATCTATAAAATCTCTGTAAGTCTCAGCATTTTCTAGAATAAACATATTAAGCCCTCTAGTTACAGTAGCAAGATCTTTTAAGTCTTCGTCACATTTCTTTTGCCAATCTAGCGGATTCATATAGAAACCACAATACTCTACGTATGCTAGCACTTTTACAAATTCGTTGTCTAGACTTGCTGTTCTTTTCAGACCCTTTTCTTCTAGTGCTACTATTTGCTTGCGTCTTATTTCGTGAAGATATTTCACGTCATCAGCTGCATACTTTATTACTCTAGCACTCAAGCCTTCTCTATGTATATGGCCTCTTACAGTTTTATCTAGCTCTATCTTACAATATTTGTAAGTAACAGCATCAAGAGATTTTCTAACAGTATCTATACCTGTATGAAGAACTCTTTCCATAAGAAAACTATCATATACTTTGATAGGCATTATTCCCTGGTAATATAAAAATCTCAAGTCAAATTTAGCATTATGCATTATAAGCTCTTTCTTCTCAAGTATCTCTTTATACTCACTAGGATCTACCGTGGTGCAATCGATAACATATTGTTTGTCGTTATCACCAAGTTGCATAGATAATAATTGGCAGTTATATGGATCCATACCCATAGTTTCTGTGTCAAAGCCAATTATATCTAGTGTGTTTAAATATTCTAGCGACTCTTCAATAGATGCTAGAGAATACCCAACAGAGTTAAACATGCTCTGTTGGTTAGTTACTAAATAAATCATAAATTTTAAGGTTAACTTAATTCAGACAATAATTGTCTACTTATTATACAATATAAATCCTACAACAAATGATAAAGGTCCAAATATTCCCATCATAGGAACAATATTTACTTCATCTGAACGCCATTTTCTATAATATTTTTTATTGCGTTTCTTTATCCAATACATGTACCCATACATACCTGCATATAACCACGTTATTATTAATATCTTTTCCATAATTTTAGTTTTATTGTTCAATTGGTAAATCCATTGCGACTCTTTGTATATGAGCTTTGGGTAACTTATATTTTTCCATAAGTTTTATCATTTCACTATTGCTCATTTTAGTCAACAAACTAGATTTATCAATTATAAATTGTTCTATTTCATCCTCAGAGTTTATCTTATATAGTTGGAAATAATATCCTTCTTCATGATCAAACCCATACGCTATTACTAAATCTTCTACATGTCTACTCATTTTTTTGATAATATTAGTTGTCTAATTTCTCTACCAAAATCAGCATCATTAGAATGTTTTCTATACAAGTCAATTACATCTGCTCCTAAATGGCAGAGGCTAAATTTATTTTCCTGTATAGTTTCTTTTATGCGATTATAATCATGTAAATTACTATCTACACCTTTTACTTGTCTGTGTTTATTCATTTCTTCTTCTTGTTTTGCAAGAATATGTCTTCCTATTTTACTCATTTTCTTTTGATTTTTTTACCTATTTTTATTTTAATATTAGCCTTTGTATCTTTACTAGGTTTCATATACTTCCAAACCATTATGAATGCAACGATCATTAGGAAAAATCCTAAATATGTTAACCAACTTTCTTGTTTAAATAAACTCCATCCTATATGGAATATTGCCATATTTAATACACCTGTTGCAAATCCTGCTCTTTCTTCTGTTGTTTTTTCTTTACTCATTTTCTTTGTTTTTTAAAGGTATTGCTTGCATAGCACTACCATATCCATTATTAAATATTACAAACTTATATCCATCCATTTCAAATGTTTGCAAAAGCTTATCACTACTATTACTTTTATAATATTTGACATCAATCATTTCTGCTTTATCCCACTCAATACCAATAAGTTCATTTCTTGCTTGGTTTTTTTCTATAGTATCACAACCTACTAATAAAAGTGCTACTAATAATATTCTAATCATAGCTCTTCCATATTATCAAAGTCTCTAACAATTTCTACAGCTACTTTGTATTTCTTCATTGTTTTCCAATCGATCCATATTTCATGTTCGCTATCGCTTCCTGGTTCGTGAAACTCTATTCTGTCTCTAAAAGCTTGTTTTTCCTGTCTTCTGTATTCCTCAAATATTTGATTATCTATACTCATTTTTTTAATTTTAAATTGTTATTAATTGCCCATTTCGTTATTTACTCTAAAAAGCTTCTTCTTCTTTCTTATTTTCTCGCGCATCAGTGACGATGTCAAATTTTTTATCTTTAATTTCTTTATCAAGTTTCTGTACATATTCTTTCCAATTAAATATTTGCCATTCACGCATTCTATTTGCGTCTTCTATTGTGAGTTCTATCGGTATCTCACCGTTGTTTGCGTTACATATGTCTATATATAAATTCTTCATGTGTCCCATATCTATTCTCTTACTAATTTTACTGTATAATTACTTTCATCTATTTTTAAAGAACTATCTAATAACCTTCTTATAGCTTGATTTTGTCTTAATGTGTGTTTTTCACAATAAGTAACTATTCTTCTATGTTGTCTAATAGTCATAGGTATATATAAATTCTTTTCTATACCTTCAATATATTTTTCAGGTATGTTAAAAGGAAACTTTTTAACTAATTCAGATGTATTTACAATAAAATTAGTATCCTCACTTTTAGAAAAGTTTCCTGGTTGCTTTTTAGCATGATTTATAGAAGACCTATTAATAGGATCAGAAGTTAAACTAAACATATTAGCAATCTTTTCTTCTGTATAATTAAATTTATAATGAAGTATAGATATTAAATAATTACGTTTATCTAACCAAGTTCTTTTTCTAGTCCTTTTCTTAGGCATTATAAGTTTTAATTCTTCTAGAATATCAATGTCTGTATACTCTTCTAATCTATTCATAATGATATATTTTCATTTTCAAATATTGTTTTTAGTTTAATATTTAAACTATTAACCTCTTCTAGTAAAGATGTAACCATAGCTCTGTAAGATATTTCTTTATGAGCTACTTCTTTATCTATTATAGGTAATCTTTCTGCATAAAATTCAGACAAAAAATCTAATCTTTTTTGAATCAATGTTAATTCTATTAAGTTTCTTACTTCCATGTTTTTAATTATTTTACTTGCCATATTATTTATTAATTTATTATCTCATTCCTGCGTTAAAGCATCCTTGAGAACAGTAGTCATTCATATTATTTACTGGTGCTCCACATTCAGAGCATTCCCACCCACCTTCAGGCATTTCAGGTTCTTCATCTTTTTTTTCTAAATCAGGAATAAATTGATGACCTCCTTCTATACCAGGAATACTATGTTTTAGTTTATCATCTTCAGGCTTAAAGTCATCATGTTGAATAGATTTTAAACGAAGTTCTCCTCTGTCTTCACATTTCGTGCAATTCTTATATGTTTGGCCATGATTAAACCAATATATATGATCACAAGTCATACATTTATATTCGTATTTACTCATTTTTACTGTCTTTTATTTCATTAATAAATTCTTTAAATGCTTCGCCCATATGTATTACTTCTTTTGAAAAACTATTAGTATCTACTTTGGGGTTATTATCTATAAGCTTATACACGTCAGTAGTTAACTTTTCTATCTCTTGTATAAATTCATTTCCTGATTTCTTTATCTTACGTCTATATAAATCAGGATGGTCATATTTTATGTCTTCCATAAAATCCATTAGTATAGGTAGCACACCTAATATGCATGCTACCTTTTTAGTGCTTTCTATTTCGCTCATCTTGCTCTTGCTATATCGTTTAACCATTCCCAATCAGGTTCATATGCTTCTATTTCTACCTGATAGTATCTATTTATGTCTTCTACATTACATTCTACGTCGAATGTATCACTAATTAACTGCGCTTTTTGCGTGATATTAGTATCTGGATTATCTAAGTTTATGGCTTTTAGATATATTCCTATTTCGTTTTGTTCTACTTTTTTTATAATCTTAGTTTTGTTCATCTTTGTTACGAGAAATTTTTTAGGTGAATAATAAATAAAAAAAACAGGGTTGAACTTAATCAACCCTGTTTAATATTAGATATGGTTAATATTAACCATTAAGTGCAGCATCAATTGCTGAAGAAGCGCTTGGCGCTTTACGAGTTGTATCACTCAAGATAGTATGGTTAGCCTCACCTGTTACAACAGTTGAGTTAACATAAATATACATATCATCTTTCATGATAAAATCACCGTCTTTACCAGCACGCTTTGCAGCTCTGTCAAAGTTAGCAACTTGCCACTCACTACCTTCGGTAGTTTCAGTAATCTGAATGTTTAGAGTTTCTTCAGGAAATCCTGCTAATTTAGGATCTACTTGTCCAATCTCTAATACATCACCTTCTCCTAAAGAAGATACATCAATACCAAACTGCTTTTCGATACTTCCAGGAGTACCTGACAGCCAAGAATATCTTGGTTTTTGTTGGTTAAATCGATCATCATCTTCATTTAACAATCCAAGTACATTTGCACTTGATGTTGCTGTTTTGATTACTTGTGAAAATGCAAGTTGAACCTTGCCACCCTTCACACCTCTTGCGGATTCTAGAACTAATTTGTTCATTTTTTTGATAGTTTTTAAATTGTTAATTAATATAATTGTAAGGTGCTTCTATCAGACTTATAAAGTCCATAAGAGTACAAATCAAAGCGTGTTTGTACAATTGCCTACTGTTGTTTTTTCGACGATGCGCAACAGAAATAGCTCGATAAATAGTATACTAAAGACTCAATTCAATGTATGGTCTTTCAAGTATATTAGTGCTAAGACAGGATTCGAACCTGCAACTTACTATAGGAAATCATACTAACCTTAGTATGTTTTTCCATTTTAAACTACTTAGCTGGTTAAAATTTTAACTAGGATTTTCTAATGCATACATAATTGCTTCGCATGCTGGGGTAAAGAATGGAGTTTCAGAATCATATTTATTTATTCTTTCAAATGTTATATCATCAGGTATAACACCTTTATCTAATAATTCATACATATATTCTTCTCTTTCAAGAACATCATCCATATTTTTTGCTGTAAACAGATTAATAATTATAGTAGAGCTATCATTTACTAATGCTGTAATTTTATATTGATATACTGTCATAACTATTAAGTTTTAAATAAGACCTAGGCTTTTACACCTAGGTCTTTCTGTACTATAAGTACTAAGATAAGAAATTATATCTTATCATCTTCCAACACTGTAACACTCTCTCCAGAGTCTCCATAAGCATCACACATAACGTGGCCGCTACCGCATGATGTTAATACTAATGCAACTATAGATATAATTGCAAACCAAGAAGCCACTATAACTAATCCTGGTTTTTTCATAACTAAATTTTTCATTGTTAAGAATTTAAGGTAAATAAATAGAACGAGCAGTAATCGTGTCAGGCTCGTCGGTTCTGACATAGGCTAAATCTTTTGAAGAAGTAACATATTCTACATTGTTTCTGTAATAAGTATATAAATACTGTAATTGATTCATAATTTAAGGTTTAAATCTAAAATGTTCTAAGTTGTTTTCATCATAATATACATCAGCTATAACAGGACCTTCTCCAATATTGTGAGCACAATAATATCTATTAGTTCCTGGAACTTTTTCGTCAATAAGTATACCAATATGCCAATTATCCCAGAATATTATATCTCCTGGTTTAAAAGAGTCATTTTGTCCTAATTCTGATTCAGGATAGTGTAATTTAAAAAACTTTTTTAATATTCTTACACGTCTGTGATCTATATTAGCATCAGGATGCAATCCATATCCTTTTAAAGGATTAGGATAATAATACTTATGATGTTTCTTTACAGATTCATGTACAAGTACTTGTAAATCTACATTAACATATCTATAAGCTCTGATAATAACATCAGTACACACACCTATATCAGCAGGAACATCACCATTGGGATAGTCAATGATACGATAACTACCGTCATAAGTCACATCTTGTGTAGTCTGCCATTTAGCATGATATATAACTTTATCAATAAAATTATAATCAGGCATTTTTTTATTAGATTGGGAATGAGTCATAAGACCCACTCCCATCATTACTATAAGCAATAAATTTTTCATAACTATTTGTTTTTAGTTAAATCTTCAGGATATACAAGCTTACCGTCTATATAACGAATAGCTTCATTGTATTCAAAATCTCCTGATTCAATATATTCAAGTATTTCTTCTTGATAACAGTGTTCAAATACAAATAATTTTTCTGTATCATGATTTACTACATAAAGATAGTATAAATCTCTGTCATCATTTTGTTCATTCATAGGTTCAACAAAGCCCATACCTATGAGATGGGCGAAAAT